>ERZ1292629.2004-Hain-H43-01um-R1-2004-length-18324-cov-5_pt1 | contig 18324 bp, 24 predicted proteins | sample MGYA00564399_ERZ1292629 | MGnify/ENA primary metagenome ERZ1292629 (study PRJEB36523, sample SAMEA6512636) | groundwater metagenome | collected 2019-01-08 | study: AquaDiva: Metagenomics assemblies of 32 groundwater samples | reverse complement strand
GGGGCGTGCCTGGTGTATCACTCCAAGCTGGTTGTATCCGTTAGTCGTGCGTTCGGTTCTTCCGCCACAGGCCGCACGGGGCTAGGCTTCGTCATATATTCATCTTTCCACTTGCGTGGTGTCCGCCTTCGCCCCGCAGTTATTTTACAGGCACAACATCAGTCCGTTGTACCCGCACCGCCCCATAGGACGCCGCCTTCAAGAAAGGCCCTCCTTGGCACGTTACACCCCTTCTAACGACTCAGCCCACCCGCTCACGAAGTTTTCCAACTCCGTGGTTTGTACGCCTTGTCGCCGCTGCTTGCGGATGCCGACCCTGGCAGCTATCCTACCGCCCTTCATACCAGCCGCCCACACCTGTGCCATCTTCTCGCCGTCAACGTTTCCCTGGTCGTCAGCGATGTCCCGACCCGTTATCGGCTCTCCCACCACACGCTGGTATGCCTGCTTTAGAAACGCTAGTGCGTCGGCGTTTGTGGGGTCGAAGTAGTGAGACTGGAAAAACGACCTGTTGTCGTACTTCTCTCCAGGCGACACCACGACATACCGCACCCGCACAGCGGGCACACTCAAACGCTCTAGTCCCGTCTTGCCGTCTACGACAGCCTTCCGCTCTTGTGGTATTGGGTCAGCAATAAACAGCAGATATGCTCCCTTGGGAATCACCCCGAATGGGCTGTTCGACCCTTCCATTGCCTCTAGTTCTCTAAGCGTTGTCACGATTGGCCTCCTAGTCTGACTTGTGAATATAGTATAACAGTTGCGGCAAATCTGGATTCTCCAGTACCGCAGGAAACTTCAACCCAATCCACTGTCTCTCGTAGCGGTTCTTGTGACGGAAGTTTCCCACACGCAACATATGATACAGGTGGCGTGATGGGTTTTCCTTGTTAGAGTCGTTCTTCACATATATTACCAAGTCGAAGAACTTCCCCAACAAAAACCTTACACTTCCCTGGCAGTATGGTCGCACCTCCTTTGTTCCAGGGCGCAGTGGGTCGTCCTCCAAGTCCGCTGCCGTTGTCACAATCACTCCACAGCCAGTGTCCGCTAACGCAACGCACAACCTCAGTAGGGTGAGTAGGTCACGCCGAAGGTCGCCCCAACCCGCCTCACTGAGCGCCTGGGGTGATTCTTTTGGGTTAGCCTTCGCACGTTCAACAGCTATCTGCCCACTGCGGGTCTCTTGCTGCTCAACGAAGCTGTCAAGCACGACAACATCCCACCAGGGCTTGCCCGCCCTAGCAGCCACCAACCCATCCTCCAACAACTTCGTCACGCTTTGTGCCGACTGAGCAGTAAGCATGAGCAGCCCACAATGGGTTGTTTTGTCGTAGGCAGCAAGTGAGACGGCGGACGTACTCCCTTCGTTGTCAATGTAGAGGTAGCGTGTCGTCAACTTACGCACCCCACTTGCCAGGTCTGTCTTGCCGCAGCCCTCATCCCCAAAGGGAAGTAGCTTGATACCACGGCCACTTAACAATGTGAAGGGATTACTCATTAGTACCACTCTCCTTTGTTTGCTCTCGTAAACATGGTGTGTAGTGTTTCGTCCCAGGGGCAGTCGGGCCAGTATTTAACGTGGATTGCTGCCAGCCTAGCTGGGTGGGTGAGGACAAACCTGTTCACGGCAGCGTCACACTTATCGGCTACAACCTCAACCTTCCTCCGAGCAGCGTCGCTCTTTCGTTCAAGAACACGCACCGCTACCTCGGCGGAGTGAAGCGCCTCTAATGGCCCCCCCAGCGCCTGGCGTGCCGCTGTCCAGGCGTTATACGCCGCAAACCACGCCAGCCTAGCGGTTAACAACTTTTGTACCCACAGCAGAAGAGAGCGGGGTAGCTCCTCTGGTGGGATAAGGCCCAGAAACTTTAACCGCACTGCGTGTTCCTCACAGGGCTTAACATACCGTATGGCGTCTCGGCGACCCTCCAAGTTATAGCACCACTCCCAATGAATGTGGTGATGTACAAGATGGGCAAGTCCACTGTTCATTCGTCACCTCCTATCAGCCGTGCTTCGCACAGCAACTCGTATGGACACCTTTCACACTGGAACCCGTAACGTGCGCCTCTCTGCCCCCGCTCGATTCCTACAACCACTTCCTCAGCAATCTTTACAGCCTCGTCTACAGCCTGTCTCACAACAATGTCCTGATACCTCCGTGTCTCTTTTGCAGCACAGACTGTATATTCTACCACAACCAACCGCTCCGTGTCAAGGAGATAAGCGTAGTAGTTGTGCTGTGGCGACCAGAGGGTGTACCGCTTTCGTGGTGGCTGCTTTGCTGGAAACTTGAACTCCATCAGCACCACCTTACTCTGTTGGTCGTCCACCGCATCGAGTATCCCGTGTAGCTCCGAGCCGCTGGGCAAGTTGCGGCTCAACCGCACCTCTGTTTGCAAGGCTTCTGGGTGTGTGGTGTCCTGCCCAAATGTGTTCCAGAAGGTTGTCACCGCAGCCTTGGCCCCCTCAAATGCCGCCCACAGTGCCCGCTCCTCGTCACTGTGGAGAGGACTCAGAGAGGCCAGTTGCTCACTGTATGCCAACTCTGTGTTGGTAAGCAATAACTCCACGGAGCGGCCTGTCGCCTCAACAGCATAAAACTGCTCCAACGCAGCGTGGCCCAGTGTGCCTCTGATGAGGTTAGCATCCACCTTTCGGGGAATGTCGGGCTTTTCCACATACGCATACCTGTGCCTCCGTGGGCACTCCAAGAACGTGGCAATCTCCGACGGGCTAATCACAACAACTCCCCCCCAGGGCCGAAGCGTACTGCATCAAACTCTTGTGCGGAGACTGAGAGCGTATCCTTCAAGAGTTTGACGTACAACGGGGCGTTGGGATGCTTAATCCCAACTAGATAACCGAGCCTGTAGCCCAAAGCCGCAAGTGCGCGAAGGCTCGTTATAAAAGCCTCTGAGTTTCCTGACAACGCAGTCAGGGGAGTCACCGCTGACAGCGCACCAGTCTGCCCATCAATCAGGAGGGGAAGTGCCTGTTGTATTAGGCTCTCCATCAAATCAGGGCCTCCAACATCCCTATGGCTGTCTGCTACCCAATCCTGTTCCACATGCACGCTGTAATCAACCACCCTCACGTTATATTCCGTAGGCATCCTGCATTATCCTCACTTTCCTTGGTGTAAGTAAACGCACCTTCTCTAACTGCTCGACTGGCGCTGTAAGCACCCTAATGGGTGTGCCAAGCGCCCTCAGAGCGGAGTCTGCCGTCTCTCGCCCCCAACCTGGTATACCTTCCAGCATCCTACGTTGGAGATGTGAACCACTCGCCTTAATCCTCACGTCAAAGGCATGGTGTGTAACATCCTCATAACGCCCTACCAACCTTGCCACGGCCAGTCCTGTGCCCTTGATGCTCAGGCTGTACCGTATAGTTACGCCTTGCTCCTGGTATGTCATTAGGTCATCTTGCCAGCGGAGGAACTGCAAGGCGGGCCGCTCAAACGACTTGACAAAGCTGTGGTAGAGTTGTTGTCCATCCGTGTCCTCAATGAGCAGGACTGTGTGGTCGTAGTAGTCCAGCATGATACTCAGTTGCTCGGCCAAGTGCCCGTTTGACCACGAATTAACCGCATCGTCCCCACGTTTGCGCTCAATCCCCACAAACCCACAGGGGCTGTAAAACATGGCGTCGCCCCCAGGTACGGGAGCCAGGGGGTACACGCAGGTTGGTACGTTTACATACTCAGCCAACGCATCGCCTGGGGCTAGTGTTACACTACCCAAAACACCAATCACGGTCTGGTGGAGGACTATCTGGTCATCGGCCAGGTGGATTCGTTCCATATATCCTCTGAACATCGTCTGGCAGCCCGTTCTGCATCATGGCAAAAGCTATGTGCAGGCCAATGACGACATCCTCACCAAATTGACGCCTAAAAGCTGGTGCAACCTCCCACAGCAAGACCTCCAATACCCCATACCTCCTCAGCAGCATCTCGTCGTCAAGCTCGGCATCACGAACCTTCTCTAACGCCTCTTCGATGTTCATACACCTCTCCTTAATACCAACTGTGTTACGAGCCTCTCTCCGCACCCCACACACAACAAGGTTGTCGAAGGCTTTGGCTCTTGTAGAAGGGGAGTAAACTCTACCGCCCTCACTCGCCACCGTGTCCCGTTCACCCCGAACAGAACAGGTGGGAAAGGCATGGTGTTGGGGATGGTGTCGTAGAACGTACCATCACAGCTTCCACAAACCCACGGGGTGCTCATTGGGTGTTCACCTTTACTCAATCCAGAATAGTGGTTGCATAACGTGAGGAAGCGGCCCCCTACCCCTCAACACATCTAGCACGCTCTTTCCCCACCAGTATGCCTCTTGCATAAGGTTTTCCATGCTGCCTGCTACGAGGTCAGCAAACTCGTCTTCGTTGTCAGCGTCCGTCAGAGCATCCCGCACATCGGAATCCACCGTCGAGCAGGCGTGTCGCAGTTCGTCAAGTAGGCTCTGCATCTTAGGGCTTAGGTCTGAGTATTCCACAAATCACCTAGCCTCGGAAAATACCTTTCCCGACACCATTTACAGTAGACACCGTGCAGCTCACCGTTGATGTACACCGCATCTACCGCCCTGGGATACAGGTTCGTGTTGCACCCGTCGCATAGCACCACGTTATCAGGGACAGGGATGTACGATTGGAGCTTCATACCCTCTGTTGCACTACCACTGAGCATCGTGATACCACGGTTGCGGAACATCGGGTCGGTGGTCGGGATAGTGCGGTAGGTTATCTTACCTTGCATTGTGAACCTCCTTACAAGTCATTTCTCCTCTATTTGGTTTGCCAACCCCACAATACCGTCTGACAACTCCTTAACCTCCCGCTTGACAACAGCGGCAAGTGCTTCGTCCAACGACGGCCTTGCCACCACGACTTCTCTCCGTGTGAGGTCAACGTGTGCTCGCAACGAGTCGGCAGCCGTTACTAAGTCCTCCGTGAAAATCGTTCCTTGCCCATCACGGCTCAACGAGAACAGGTCTGCCCTGGTTGCCACCTCTCTCAACGTTGCACCCACATACCCGTCGTGTTGAGAGTCCTCACAGGCCCCCGCTGCTATGTTAAAATCACACCCCGCAACCGCCTTTTCACCGACATAGTAGCGCAGTGTTCGTGCCCTTGTCTCCGCATCAGGGAACGGCAACGCTATGTGGGCGTCAAGCCGCCCTGGGCGCATGAGAGCGGGGTGAATCTTGTCTACCGAGTTGGTGGACAGTATCACCATAAGCCGCTTGCTTTTCGACGTAACCCCATCCAGCGTGTTCAGTATTTCGTTGAGGTCGGTGTCACGTGTGCTACTCACGAAATCCACATCCTCCATGAACACACACACAGGAGCATACTTCAACGCCTGTTCTAGAAGACTAGACAACTGTGCGCTGTGTTCGGGCCTTACATACATGAACGTCCAGTGGTTCTCGTTGGCAACGTGGGCAGTTGCGTAGGCGGTGAGGGTCTTACCTGTGCCATACGGCCCACTCAACAAAATACCCCTCTTGGGAGAGTGGCCCCGTTGCTCGCACAGTTCCCACTGCTCCAACGGCGTCCACACAAACGCTTCAATCTGTCTGTACACCGCCTGGGGGAAGATGAGGCTGTTCTTGGTGATGCCGTTCAGGTGTAGAAACGCAAAATCGCTATCTATGGGGCGACCACGGTAGATGCTCTGCGCTTCGAGCTTTTGGTGTACGGTGTCGAAGATGAGCTTTACGGTGTCGCCGTACTTCTGTTTCGATGCTATAGCGAGGGTTGCTGTGTCACGGAAGGTGTACAGGCTAGCCTGACCCTCAATGTTGGGAATCGCCATAAGTCCATGCACATAGCTCTCGTAGTGTCCAGGCGCATCTTCAAGTTGCATACTCGTCGGGGGAGTCTTGCCAAAGAAAGTTTCTCTAGCTTGTGGAGACACCCAACCGAACAGCTCCGCCAGGGTACGATTCACCTGCACGAATACGTCCTTCCAGTGCCAGCCCTCAAACGATTCCTGCCTCACAACCTCTTGTTCGTCCTCGGCTTGTCGCCGCTGTAGGGACTCGATTGCGGTAGGTATGGTCATACCTACGGGCAAGATAATTGTGGGGGTGACTCCACGCTCGATGCTCGCAGGTACAACTGTCTTTTTTGCTGCCATTAGTTCCTCCAGTTTAAGTAGGTTATCGGACACGAAGAAGCCTCTCCCGAAGGGGCATCGTCCACCGAGGTCGTGGCCTGTGGTGAGGCCCTCCCACTCAACACCGATGGGGGGTGTCCTGGGTGACAAGACACGAACCACTCCGTGCATCCCTGTTGTGACCCGCTCACAGCCCCCTACTGCCACAACCCTGTCGCCGACCTTGAACTTCTCGCTGCCTTGCAAATGCATCAGGCACTCCCGTGGTGAGCCTGGTAAATGGCGTCCGTAAGACTTTCCACAACCCTTACACACTGGGTTGTCGGGGGGGTGCTTGGCTCGCTGTTCGTACACATCATCGCCGAAAAGGGCCTTCCACGCTGCACGGCGTTGCTCCATGGTTCCATCAAAGTCTAGTTCAGCCATGCAATTAAGCACCCCCTTTCTACCTGATGCTCTATCACCGTCTGTGCTGCTTCTGGTATTCCCGCCAAAAACACGGGTGTCAGGCAAGCACCCCTACGACACCTTGTCCCGTCTATGTGACGCCCCAACATCTCTGTTGCGGGGCACAACGTATACAGCCATTCTTGTCCTGACTTCTGTCGTTGTACCACTTTGGCTAACTCTCCTAGCACATCCATTCACTCTCCCTTCGGTTTGTTCCTAAACCATTCTATTCGGATTGAGTCAAGAACATACGGTTGTGAGGCCGTACTACACTACATCACGGAGCCGCACCGCACACACACTCACACTGTAGAGCCGTGTTTGTATGTTCTTGACAAAGCTGGCCGAATCTGTTAAGGTTGAGCCAGCTTAAACGAAAGGGAGGTTACATGGCACAGCCCAAACAGTATCGTTCACAACAAGTTGGTTGGGGAGGTATAACAGTTGTACGACCAGTACAGCGTCCCAGACTTCGTCACATCCAGCAGGGTAGTGTGGCGTTCTACGAGCGTATACGCCCTGTGTTCGAGGCTACCTACAACGAACTCCGCCTCGCCTGGCGACAAGCACTAGACCTAGACCGCTTCCTGTGGTTCAGTGTGATGAAACACGGGCCAAACGAACACGCCATCGAGATTGTGTTGGACGGTGCAGAGCGTACAGGGGTCATCGGCGTCACTGAGTCGTTAGAGGCGCTGTACGACACAGGGCCAGACTCGGTAGAGGACGATGACGTGGCTGACCCCGATGTTGGCAGTTACGAGGACGAGCTAGAGGTGTCGCCTGACGAGCCGCCACGGTTCGTGGTAAAGCGTTGTTTACCGATGAGACGCCACATCGTGGGGCCAATAATAGACCTTGAGTGTGATTGGTGCGGAAGGCAGGCCATCTATGTGTACGACTTTGTGCAGGAAACACTTTGTGGCACGGACGCAGTACTACACTACAGGATTCGTTACACCAAGTGGGTCGCCAAGGGCGGCAAAGGTGTTGGCCCACGGCCCGTATGGGCATTAGAAAGGAGATACTGGTGAAGGTAGACTATCCACAGAGCGAGGGTGAGTATTGGGAACCGTGGCAACCCCAAGTAGGCCAAAGGGTGCGGGTACGCTTGCGGGGCGAGTGCCCATATAGCGTTAATACAGCGTTTCAGCAGAGGGGCCATGAGGGTTGTCACAGCCCATGTGCTGATGGTGTAGTGGGCACGGTAGCGAGCACACAGTTTGCGGCACGGGGGTTAGACACGGCTCACCACTATCAGGTTGCGCTGCTCGTAGAATGTCGCCGTGACCACGAAATCCCGCAGGGGCAGAAGCCGTGTTATGCAGACTGGGGACACTATGCTGCTATAGAGTTAATCCCCGTTGACACAGAGGGACACCAAGATGCCTAGCTGTGTTCACTACTGGTTGCTAGAAACCCCACATGGGCCAACAATACAGGGCGTCTGTAAGCTGTGTGGGGCAGAACGCACCTACCCGTCAGCGGGTGTAGAGTATGTCATGCCTGCGTGGCACACCCGCAAGATGTCTGGAAACGATGTGGCTCAGAACCGCCGTAATACATACGTGGTGCGCCGTGTAAAGGACGTGGTAAAGGAAGGGTAAAGGAATGTTTACCAGAAGCACAGTAAAGCCTCTGTGTGTTATGTCAAGCAGTAGGCACGAAACTGGGCAAAACTCGCATCTTATGTCAAGTCCGTAGGCACACCTTTACCCTTGACGGGGGTGTTGCCCAGGGTATACCTTGAGAGCAACTAGACAGGAGCTAACGATAAGAGGAACGCACAACTACATACAAGGCAGGGGACGCACGGGCAACGGTGTATCCCGCCTAGCAAGACAGACGGCTAGGCCAACGCTCGCACAAGCGAAACATGAATCCCATACCGTAATGGGCTGGGTAGGTGCAGAGTTCACACACAACATCGTACAAGGAGACCTAACGTGAGTAACAACGCAAAGACTGCAAAGGCATTGGCGCTAATCACCGCCCCCGTGCCTACCATGCAGGATGTACTGAACGCTATCAACGCCCAGACCGAAGCTATACGGGCGTTGGCGGGGGCAGTAGCCAGCAAGCCGTCAAAGACCGAGAATATCGCTACGGCGGAGACGTCCCCTGCCGCCTACATAGATGCCCAATTCGTAGGGCATCGCAAGCCTGCTTCCAACGGCAAGGGACTAGGGAGCTTGTCTCATGCCGTCAAGGTAGAGCTTTCCAACGGTAAAACCCTGGCCGTTGGCGCTGGCAAGTGGGACAAGGGCTTCGACGCCGCAGGATACGGGGATATGAAACGTTCCCTAACAGCGATCCTGGCAACAGGTGTACGCATCGTCAAGGTGACGGCCAGCAACTAACGTTTCGCATCGCTAGGGATGCTCATACAACGGGGACGCCTAGCCACCGTCCCCCAAGGAGTACAATGAGAGCAAAACAACGTATCCGTACAGAGGTTGCTACAGAGCAAGCACGGCGAGAGGCACTGGTACAGTCCTTTGCTAAGCCCAAGCGCCAAGTTGCCCGTACCGCCCACGGGCACTGGCACAACGTACCGCCATACGGCGAAGTCTACGTTGACGCCTACAGTCACGTATGGACAGCACGGGCGGACAGTCCCATGCCCCAGTGGTTGGGCCAGGAGCAAGACGGGAAGCACTACGGGGGTGCGGCATGAGCAAACGCCTTATCGTGGAGTCCCGCCTCGGCAATCTGAATGTCCACCTGGTGGGTAACATGCGGCAACTGGTGGAGTACGCCCGCATGATGCGCCAGCTACGATCCATGCCCGATGTACCCCGTGAGACGGTGGAGGCGGTGCTGAAGGCGTTGGCGGCGAAGAAGCGGTAGTCTCACCCGCACGATTGAATCTCCCCACGTATCGGTTATCCAGTGTTACACCTGGGTAGCTGGTGCGTGGGGAGCTTTTTTTTGTGCAAGTGCTGCCCCAGTGCATACGCCACGCCGACTTGTATCTCTCACGTCCCACCGTTGTACCATAGCCTACAACCCACGCCCACAACCCCCCAGGTATCGCCGTTAGCGGCCTGGTTGCCGCAGGCCACGCCCTGGGATCGTCCACGCCTACAACCCACCGCAGCAAACCGCTTCCACCTTCGGCCATTTGTGGTGGTGGTGGAGGGTTCTACATTTAGTTTTGAAACAACGCCTTTCTGTGACTTTCCACCTATTTTTAACCACGACAAGGACTTGATTCGATGTCGAGAAGCCTCACTGTGGGGGAAAGTGGTCACTGAAAAAAAATTTTTTCATGTGGGGGTGAGAGCAAGTAGGACAACAGGGCGTGGTGGTTTAGCTTTTTTTCAAAGTAACCGAGCCGTAGGTTGCAGGAACGACACAACAAGCCACGTAACAGCCCTGTACTGTGGTCGTGGTCGGCTTCAAGGGGGCCTGTTGTGTGGCAGACTGCACAGACGGCGTTCTGTGTGGACAACAGTTTATCGTAGCCCTCTCTTGTTAGGCCATAAGCCTTGTAAAAACGTGGCCGCCACGGGCTACGCCAGGGGTGTAGGGGGTCACAACGAGTACAGATAGTATCCGAGGAATAGGTGTAACTCAGCCCAACTGCCTGTAGGCACTGCTCGCATAACCTATCCCGATAGACTTTTGGCTTTGCGGTGTCCTTTCTAGGTCGGCCAGCACCAATGCGTTTTCCACCTCTAGGCATTGTAATCACCTCCTGGGGATATTATACCATATTCAAACTACCACGTCAAGTTTTTTTGAAAACTCGGTTCATTACATCCTTAAGAAAGGTTTGAACCTTATACTGCTCGGTTCATTTTTTCTAGGCACGGGCTAGCTTTGCTCGGTTCACTAGGGTCACTCGGTTCAGGTCAAAGTGGAATGAACCGAGAACCCCATTTTCGTGCCTAAAAAACTCGGTTCACCCATTTCTCGGTTCACGGCTCGGTTCATTGACAACATCAAGCTCATGGGGTATAATCTACCCAGGGCTGACCTGGATTCGTATTGACACCAGAGTGTTGTTGTGGTATAATAGAGGGTGCGGGTGGGTGTAAGGGTAGCATCAGAGGCCCATTACCTCTGGGACACGGTTCAACTCCGTGACCCGCAAAAGAATACGGAGGTACTATGTCAAGTTGTAGTTCATCTTGTTGTGCGCCATCTGTGCCATCTAGTTGTGTCCCCATGCCACCTATGTCGTGTGGTTGTATCCACTGCTGCCCATGTCCGTGCCACCGCAGGTACGAGACACCATACGTGTGGGTGTATCCATACTGGAACCCACCCTTTATGAACTCAACCACCACAGGTTATGACTAGAGGCGGTGCGCGTGTTGGTGCTGGACGCAAGCCCAGTGCTGAACAGGCCCTTGTGCGCCTCGACAAACTCAAAGCCGAAGTACACCTGGGTCTCCAACTCAGTGCGGGTGAGATGGCGCGCTCGATGCCCGACCTCACCCGTATTGCTATCGAGACAGCCAAAGCAGGCAACATGGGGATGCTGAGGTTCGTGATAGATTTGTTCTGGAAGTTAGCTTTGGTGCTTCCTGCTGAGTCGGAGGATAGCCCAACACGGAGAGTCTATGAGCGTATCCAGCGCATTGTTGACGAGTACACCAGCAACAGACCCACGATTGTGGATACCCGTGAGCCAGGCGATACTGGGGGAGTTGAAGCTCGCGCCGACCCCAGCGATGGCAGTGCCGTTTTGGGATAACACCCGCATACGGATGGTTATGGGTGGGATTCGGAGTGGTAAGTCGTATCATGGGGCACTCCAACTCGTGTGTCGCCACAAATTGGGGAGGCTGTATTGGATAGTTGCAGAGGAGTACGACACCTGTACGCCTGAGTTCGAGTACACAGTACAGTTTCTACAGCACTTAGGCATGGTGGATGCGAAGCACCTCTCGACGCCCGCCAGGGGGCCAAAAAGTGTCCTCACAACCGACGGTGTGTTGATTGAGACGAGAAGCGCCGAAGATTACCGCCGTATTGCTGAGAAAGCGCCTGACGGCATTGTGGGGTGTGAGGTGGGTCGCTGGCGGTGGCAGACCTTTCAGCGCGTGAGTGAAAGGTTGTCTCAACAGCGCGGCTGGGCCTGGCTGAGCGGCACGTTTGAGGGCAGCTTGGGCTGGCAGGCCGAGAAGTACAATCAGTGGCAAGGCGATAATTTAGACGCCGCACGCTCCTTTAGCATCCCTACCTCAACCAACCTCACAAAGTTCAGTGGGCCTGATGACCCTGAATTGTTACGCCTCAAAGCAAGTTTTCCAGAGGACTACTTCAATGAGCGGTTTATGGGCATACCTGTACCGCCGACGGGGAGGGTATATCGAGAGTTCCAGTACACCACCCACGTTAGTACAGAGGCCAAGTACGTGGTAGGTAGTCCTGTAGAAGTCTGGATAGACCCAGGATACCGCAGGGCCTATGCGGTGTTGGCTACACAAGTTGTGGGGGATGTGGTACACATCGTGGATGAGGTGTACGTGCAGTCGGCCTCCAACGCAGATGTGATACGACTCTGTAAGCAACGCCCCTGGTGGAAGGATGTGGCAGGGCGTGGCGTAGTAGACATCGCAGGCCGCGGACACGCTGCTGAGCGGTCGCCTGTAGAAGCGTGGTGGGCTGACGCAAACATCCATCTAGACTCGGATTTTGTCCACATACAAGACGGCATCGATAGAGTTAAGTCGTTCCTCCAAGGACGGCTCTTGGTACACCCCCAGTGTGTGGGATTGATAGCAGAGATGGGTGTGGGCAAACACCCCTTCGAGGGTATGGGGGTGTATCGCTACCGTACTGATGCCGCAGGGAGCGTTATGGATGAGAAGCCCATTGACGAGAACAACCACGCCTGTAGTGCTCTGGCCTATGGGTTGGTGCGACGCTTTGGGCGTGTCAACCACGAGTTGGGGGTAGCTATGAGCTATAGGGGCGCACAACCCTCCAGGGCAGTAAGCTACCTCAACACTGAGACATCTCCGTCCTGGAAGGACTTTACAGACGCGGTGGCGCGAGTCGATGCCACCAACAAACGACTAGAGGAGGCACAGCGTGCTAAGTAGAGATGCAACCCCACAGGATGTTGCAACGCTCCACGAGCGCATGAAAACGTTTTATCGTGCCGCGCACATCAAAATGGAGACGGCACAGGCGCTGTACGACCACTCGTTCCCTGACCTCGCTAAGCTGGTTCCCACGGGTACTTTTGTCCATAATCCCAGTACCGCGAGTTCTATTATAGACCACTTTAGGGACAACATCCGTGTCCAAACCATCGTACCCCTTCGTGACGATTGGGGCATCAGTAAAAAGGCTCGCGGTGAGAAGGCACTACTATTACGTCTTGACAGCTTTATCGTCGATAAGTTCAGGGCCGATGCTCTCGTTGACCCCTTTACGCAAGTAGTGTTCGACATGAGCTTGCGAGGCGCTGCCGCCTGGAAGGTGTTTTACGACCCTACCCGTTGGCCCGAAGAGCCAAGTGACGCGAGTGATGAAGAGCGCAAGGTGTGGAAAGAGGTACGTGGGCAGTCGTTCCCACTACGTCTCTTACCACGTGACCCAGGTACTGTTATGCCCGCCCCAGGTGGTGAGTTCCCTATCCCGTGGGTTATTGAGGAACAAACGCGCAGTGCATGGGAGGTTGAGCGGCTCGGTTGGTCAAATCCAAAACACAGGGGAGCAAACGACGAGGTTACGTGGGTAGAGTATTGGAGCGCAGAGTCCTATAAGGTGGTCGTTGACGGAGAGTTTGTCATCGATGAGGATAACCCATATCGAGTCGTGCCCTATGTGTTTGAGTACAGTGGTATGGGCAGGGTTGATGCGCGGGGTAGCCCAGAGGCACTGGCAGTCAACCTGTTGGAACACGCCGAGAGTGAGTTGAGGGCGGAAGCTCTCCTGCGTACCGTGATGGACGCAATTTGGCAAAAAACAGCCTTCCCACATCTCCTCACCACTGAGAACCCTACAGCCCTTAAAGCGCGGTGGGATTTAAGCTCAGGTGGTATCTTGCAAGTACCGTCCATGAGGGCGGAGGACAGACCCCAGTGGTTGGAGCAACCCCAACTTGACCAGGCCATGTTTCAGTTCTTGCCCCTTGTTATGCGGAGTATTGAAAGGGCGACGTTTAGCAGTGTGATGGAGGGTTCACGGCAGCCTGGTGTAGATTATGGGTATCTTCAAGCGTTGCTTGTTGGACAGGCCTCCCTCCGCAAAGACAACATCATCGGTATGGCGAGTCGGTTGTTCGCGAGAGGTGTGGGACTTGCCGAGCGTGTGATGTCACACCTTGACTTGTTTCCAGTCTTGTTAGGGCCAGGTACTACGGGCGAGGCATCCCGCCGTATTGACAAAGGTGTTGTCGCAAACCGTTTTGACCTCCAAGTGCGGATTGATGCAACTGACCCCACAGAACGTGACCGCAAGATGTTGGCGTGGCTGAGTCCTCTCCGTGCGGGCGCGATACCGCTGAGGGACTACTTGACCGAGATTGGCTACAAAGACCCCGACGAAACTATGGCGACGATTTATGCCGAAAGGGTCATACAACAGGTTATCGAGAGCGGACTTGTTATGCAGAACATCATGCAGAGTGTTACGCAGTCACAACAAACTGCTACGATGGAGGAGGCTGCAAAACAACAGTTCGCAGGTGCTCAACAGGGAGTTGAAACACCACCTAACACACCACCCGTACAAGAGTCACCCGTCGCGCCGAACCCCCTGGATGTGGTAAAGCGTATCGAGAGTGTCAACCAGAGGGCGGTGAGTTTTAACAGGAACGTCCAATAAGGAGCGCCATGTCTAAATATAGGTTATTTCCACAATCCCATGTTGTTGCGTCGGAAGTAGATAAACTCGTATCTGCTTTTGTAGCAGCATACAACAAACTAAATCTGCGGTATCCACAGGCAGGTTTGGGGGACACGGCATCAGATGAAGAAGTGGTTGCCCACCTGTATGCTGTGCTGCACTTTGGGGAACCTGTATGAAGGATTTGACGGGTGTTGTAGCAGACAGGGCCGAGATGTTGTTGGAGAAGGTGATGCAGAAGGTGCATGAGCGGATATTTCTGGGGCCTGGCAATGAGTTGTTGTCTCCGCAACAAGCCCTGCGCCGTTGGGAACGGATGTCGCCAGAGGAACGGCTCGCCATGACATCTCGCATGGGGAAGGATGAGCTTATGAGTCAACTGGAGGAATTAAATGCCCGACGATAAGACTCTACCAGACCTGTGGGAAGATGCGCGAGACACAGGTACAGGAATACGCCTACAGTACAACCCTCGTACCCAGAAGTATCGTGTTAAGCCAGGCACTGAGTTTCCAAAGCCTTCTGGGGGACAGTTTGACCTCGACAAACCACAGGCTCCACCAGCAGTGTTGCCGCCAGATGTTGACCCGCGTACCAAGTACGGTCGTGGAGGGCCTCCCGCGTTTGCGCCACCCAAGCCCGATACAGGTACTCGTGAAGGGCCTCCCACGCCTGGTGCAACCGCTACTGGTGGAGTGCCAGGAGCTACGCCTGGTGACTACGCACCCGCAGGTGACCCAGACCGCTACGATGAGCCAGACTACGAAACCCCCACAGTGCCTGGCGGGGGTAGAGGTAGTGGGCCTAACGGCGAATGGACGCTTGCCGACGCAACAAAGACCTACCTTGACGCACAGGAGGCCAACAGGAATTCTCTTGACCCCATTGAGACGACAAAGCGGTGGCAGACTGAACTTAACACACTCCTAGCATCTCGACCAGACGTGCCTCAGAACCTCCTCACAGCCCCAACGACATTCGATAAAGATGGGGTAAGTCTCGATGGGATGTGGATGCAGCGGGGGGCGTTTGTGAGCCGTACCGAGGCGGGCGTGAAAGCCCTGCTGGATGCAGAAAAAAACCTAACAAACTGGTTTAACACCGCACGTCAAGGTATGAGTGACCTCTACGGTATGCAAACGTCAGAGCGAGAGTTCGCTTGGAAGCAACTTACTGACGCACGAGACTTCGTGCAGCGTATCATTGACCGCGCACAGGACACCGAAGAGCGCAAGGATACTCAACGACGTGGGTTCGAGCAGCGTGATAAGGAGCAGGAGGCCGCGGCAGAGGCTGCAAGGCTTACCAACGAGTTCATCTACGGGACTGCCCAGGACTTAGGGACTTTTGGCGAAGGTATCTTCAAAGACCTGTTTGGTAACATCAAGGGCACTATGAGTGCTTCAAAAGCATTAGAGGCCGCTATTAGTGCGGGCAACTTGAAGGAGTCTATTCGCCACAATAAGGAACTTGAAAGACTTGACGTACTGCGTGTCGGCATTGAGGAAAAACGTGCGAAGTACGAACTCCTCAGCACACTCCTTGCCAATGGAGGTGTTGGGATGTTTGCCCTTGCGCTGTTCTCGCCCGACGCAGCCGCCAAGATGTTCCAAGAGGCCACAGGCAGTGCGCCCAACCTCGGCGAAGGGCCGTTTGCGTATGCACAGAAGCTGCGGGGCCAGATGGGGCAGGGTGGGCTGACCACACCTTCTATGCAAGGGCTTGCCTCAATGAACCCCTTGGAGGCGCAATACCTCAACGCGGCCTACCAGGGTACGGGAGGCAACTTACAACAAGCAGTATTGAACTTGACCCCTGAAACCCCAGGTGCTGTCGCAAGGAGTCGTTAGTGCCTGACCCGTGGAGAGTTATCACCGCGCCGTTTACGGGTGCTGCAACAACCATCAAAGGTTGGTTGCCTATACAGGTGCGCAATAAGTTGGACGAGGGGGCTGTCAGGGCTGAGGCTGCTCGAAAAGCTATGGCAGACACGGCAGCACTTCCTAAACCCCTTGTCGACCCATTTGGCACGGAGGCGCTACCAGGTCTACAGCCATATGAGCAGCCCGACTATCAGAAGCGGCTGCAACAGTACCGCAACATTGTTGTGGGAGGTAACTCAAACGAGTGGTTGCGGAGCGAGCTTGGCCTGCCCATGGGTACACCCGACTGGGCACTGGACGATATTCGGGCACGCCCCGACAGTGCGCTGAAACGTTGGCCCGCCAGCGTGGGGGAGAAGTACCGACGCATCGCGAGTAATCTAATCGAAGCCCACGTTAAAGGAGAGCCGTTGGGTGTGGTGGTTGATACGGCGCTGATGACGTACCTTGGGCGTGTGGCCGATGCGGTAGAACCCCCACCACCTCCTGGACGCAACCCCATCACATCAGCCTTCACAACGGTGTTTCGACGCCTCGCCAACATCCCTATCGCACCCGATGCGTTCAGTGATGATGGGTTTGTTACAGTGGGCGAGTGGTGGGATGCCCTCTGGGGTGACGACGATGTGCCCGAACCCCCCATGACGGGTGCATCAGGTTACTTCCACAACCCACAAGCTGCTCTACAGTACATCCAACACAAGGGACTTGTCGCCACCTTCACTGACCTGGTCGGGTTTGGAGCGAGGGCAACAGTAGGCCTCAACGAAGTTGCATACGCTAAGGCTGCGGCAGCTATACTGGGCACTTCTCCAGAGATAGCAGCCTCCTTCGACAAGTACTACGAGCAAGGCATGACGGTTGGCGAAGCTGCCTACCATGCCTACGAGGAAAACTACAACCCTATTGCGGGTGGTGTAGCAGGGACACTGGAGTTCATCGCCCTGGGCGGCGCTCCCATACTTCGTGGTGGTGTCAAGCTCGCCGTGGGCACAACCCGCATGGTGCGCGAAGCGGGTGTGGTGCGGAATGTGTTATTCGGCGAGTCAGCACTGCCCTTTGCTGAGACCACAGCAGGACGTACCGTCGCTCGCTACGCCGACCTCTGGGCAGACCCTAAAAACATCACACCCACACTCGGCACACTACGCACTGCTCAGGATGTGTGGGACGAGGTAGCTGCGTCCAGTAAGAGTGCTGTGGCCGCCGTTGAGCGCATCAACACCAGGCCCGCAGACCTGAAAGGCTGGCTTACCTACATCCCCAACCACCTTCGACGCCCTCCTGGGTCACACCTGATAAATCCTAGTGGGAGTGCTACACGTCCCCTCGACAACCTCATCATAACCCGTGAACGGCTCCTTGCCGACAATGCGGGGTTTGGCACGGTGGCGATGGCTCGCCTACAGGCTCTGAGTGGCTATCTTGACCTTACAGCAGGACGAGTAGGCAGCGTCGTGTTCGCGGGCACACAAACGCATCCTCACTATCTCGAACTCGTCACCGCAAAAAGCCTCAACGCCTTTACGGATGTTGGCGGTGGAGAGCTAACTAACGGTGTCAAAGCATTTTACAATGTGTTTAAGGGCATTACCAACGAAGTTACAGAGGTAAAGCTCCGTACAGGCATCCTCAAGGAGTCCGAGCTTGTTAGTGAAGCCGAGGAACTCTACGCCTTTAGGGATGTCGTGCTCAACAAGGATGTCTACGGGCAAATTAAAAAGGAAGTGCGCGACAGGTTCCTCAAAGAGGGCGACTTCAAGGGCATCGGAGTTGACCCCGCGTGGAGGCAGCTACGTGGGTATGCGCTTGTTAAACAGGGGTTGCGCGACGGTATTGATTATGAAGTTGACCCACTCAAAGCCACCTTCGAGCACCTACGCAGTGTTAACCGCACCATCACCGACGCGGACGTGACCAAAATAGCACTTGACCAAGGGTTGGTAATTGACGCAAGGGTGGTCAAGGCCAGTAAGAGGTTGTTGGACAGTAAAATACGTGCCATAGGGAAGTATCTGGCCGCACCTGCCGAGAAGGTTCGCAGT
>ERZ1292629.1350-Hain-H43-01um-R1-1350-length-24256-cov-27_pt2 | contig 18329 bp, 22 predicted proteins | sample MGYA00564399_ERZ1292629 | MGnify/ENA primary metagenome ERZ1292629 (study PRJEB36523, sample SAMEA6512636) | groundwater metagenome | collected 2019-01-08 | study: AquaDiva: Metagenomics assemblies of 32 groundwater samples | reverse complement strand
AGCGGTCATTTCTTAACATCAATCCAAAAGTTGTTGTTATCACAAATATAGACGCTGACCATCTTGATTATTACAAAGATATTGATGGTGTTATAAAAGGTTTCAGTGAGTTTGCCGCTAAAGTTTCTAAATCTGGTTATATTGTTACTAATATTAAAGATAAGAGTATAAAATTGGCGATTAAAAATTTGACATGCAAAATTGTTGATTACAAGATGTTACAAGTTACAAGTTACAAGTTACAAGTCCTCGGGCAGCATAATATCTTGAACGCTCAGGCCGCGTTGGCAGTAGCGGAGATTTTGGGAATTGATGCGACCATAGCCCAATCCGCTTTGAGCGGATTTAGGGGTACCTGGCGGCGGTTTGAATTTTGCGGTAAGACAGAAAACGGTGCGCTGGTTTACGACGACTACGGTCATCATCCGACTGAAATTTTAGCGACACTTGCCGGCGCGCGTGAGCTTTTTCCAAAACAAAAAATTGTTGTTGTGTTTCAACCGCACCTCTACAGCCGAACCAAAGACCATCTCACGGCTTTTGGAAAATGTTTTAAAGATGCGGATGAAGTTATAATTTTGCCGATTTATCCGGCTCGAGAAAAAGACCCGGGTGATATAAATTCTGAAATGATTGTTACTGAAATTAAAAAAAAAGGCCAACCGGCATTTTTCGCTTCAAACTTTGCCGATGCTGTTACTCGCGCTAAGTCACTTAGCAAGTCGGGCGATTTGATTATCACTCTCGGCGCCGGTGAAACCAACAAAGTGGCGGCTCTGTTAGTTTGAGAAGTGAATTAAAAAGATTGTTTCTAATAAGGACAAGTGTTAAACTATCAATTAGTTGAGAACCGAAAGGAATTTTATGAAACAAAATGCGGAAGGTGTTACTTTCGTTGGGGTTTCAAGTCTGAAAGACAATTTAGATGGCGAGAAGGAGAGTTGGCGAGAAAAACTAAGACTCGCTGAAGAGCTTGTTGAATTAAGAATCAAAGAAATTGAAGAATTAACCAAACGATTGGATATGGAAAAACAACAAGTAGTTTTTTTTCGCAGGGGGCTCGAGCGTCTAAAATACCCAGAAAAGAAAGTGACTTGAGAGCTCTGTTGCGGATTCGTGGCAGAGCTCTTTTTATATTTTGCGTATTCTTGGGAAAACAAATATAATACTCGCATGCCCAAATCCAAAAAGATTTTAATGCTCGGTATCTGGTTAATTTTGATTCCTTTTTTGGGAGTGCCGACTACTTGGCGAACTTTTTTGCTCTACCTGACTGGTTTTATTTTAATCGCCGATTATTTTTTAAGAAAAAAAGTAGCAGCGCCTACCTCGCCGACAGGCGGGCCAGTTGAAACGGGGAATGAAAATGACCAACAATAAAGAAGTATTCATTTTGGCGGTTTGGGTTTTGGTTTTAGCGAGCGGGTTCGCCGCTTTTTATTTTATTTTGCCTAATGAACGCCAAATTCATTTTGCTATTGCCGAGCAATCACTAACCACCGCGAAGAACGTTCACCTAAAAACTCCTTCATCTCTGAAAGCTATTTATATCACCAGTTGGACGGCCGGTTCAATCGCTCGGCGGAAAAAACTGATTGACTTGATTGACGCCACCGAACTCAACGCCATAGTCATTGATATTAAAGATTATACCGGCCGGGTTTCTTTTTTAATTGACAATCAAGAGTTGCAAGCCATCGGTTCGACAAAAAAAATCATTCCCGATATGGCGGCGCTAATAAAAGAACTGCACGACAAAAATATTTATGTCATCGGTCGAATTGCCATTTTTCAGGATTCCTATTTAGTCAGTCGGCATCCGGAGTGGGCGGTGAAAAAAGACAGCGAACGAACGGCGGTTTGGCAGGATTACAAGGGTTTGGCTTGGCTGGATGTCGGCGCGCGTGGTGTCTGGGATTATGTCGTTTTGCTGGCCAAAGAATCCTACGCGCTCGGTTTTGACGAATTGAATTTTGATTACATTCGTTTTCCCTCCGACGGCAATATGAAAGATATTTATTATCCTTGGAGCGACGGTTATGAGAAACCGGAAGTTTTGCGCGAGTTTTTTTCTTATCTGCACGATAACTTAAAATCATTCGGTCTAGTTTTGTCGGCTGATTTGTTCGGTATGACGACGATTAACACCGACGATTTAAATATTGGCCAAGTATTGGAAGTGGCTCTGCCGTATTTTGATTACATCGCGCCGATGGTTTATCCGTCGCATTATCCACCGACTTTTTTGGGTTTTGGTAATCCGGCGACTGAACCCTACAAAGTGGTGCGTTATTCACTGAACGCGGCTTACGAGCGTTCGTCCACTACGCCGCAAAAAATTCGGCCGTGGCTTCAGGATTTTAATTTGGGCGCGGTCTACACAGCAGCGATGGTGCGAGCGCAAATTCAAGCGACTTATGATGCCGGTTTTGATAGTTGGATGTTGTGGGACGCGGCTAATCGTTACACTCCCGCGGCGCTTTTTAGCAATAATGCGACAACGACGAATTGATTATGATATAATTAAAATGCTATGGAAAATCTTTTGGCGGCGCTGCCGCCGGCAGTTACGGAAATAATCGGCAAAATTGAAGATAATATTGTCAATCCGATTTTGATTTTGCTTTTCGCCATCGCTTTGCTGGTTTTTATTTGGGGTGTTTTTAATTATATCGTTCACGCTGACGACCCGACTAAGAGAAGCGAGGGCGGCAAGGGGATGATTTACGGCGTTATCGGGATGTTCATAATGTTTTCAGTTTTTGGCATCATTAATTTAATTGCCTCAACAGTGCAAGGATTGTGAGTAGATTTTTTTAATTCTCCCTTTGTAAAAGGGAGTACCCGAATGCGCGAGGGGGAGGGATTTTAAAAAACTGAAAATCCCCCGCCTTTCAGGCACCCCCTTTTTCAAAGGGGGAAGGGTAAGATAATGGTTTCTTTTGCGTTGAAAATATGCTAAAATAGCGGTGTATGGCAAAGGAAAAAGAGTCCGCCGATGAGGCGGGCAAGCTAACAAAACCCACTGAGCGCGGCATCATTTTGAGAAATATTAGCACCGAAATGAAGGAGTCCTATTTGGACTACGCTATGTCGGTGATTACGATGCGCGCCTTGCCCGATACTCGTGATGGTTTGAAGCCGGTGCATCGGCGGATTCTGTTCGCGATGCAAGAGCTCGGTCTAAATAGTTCGGCGAGATTCCGGAAATCAGCGGCGGTGGTCGGCGATGTGCTCGGTAAATATCACCCGCATGGCGACGCGGCCGTCTATGAGTCACTGGTGAAAATGACCCAGCCGTTTTCTTTGCGTTATCCCTTGGCTATCGGTCAAGGCAACTGGGGCTCAATTGACGGGGATTCAGCGGCCGCGATGAGATACACGGAAACAAAAATGTCCAAACTGTCCGGCGAAATGCTCCGTGATTTGGAAAAAGAAACGGTGGCTTGGCGCGCTAATTACGATAACACCAAGCAAGAACCGACGGTTTTGCCGGCGGCTTTCCCCAATTTAATTTTGAACGGCACGCTTGGCATCGCCGTCGGTATGGCTTCCAACATTCCGCCACACAATTTGCGCGAAGTTTGCGCCGCGGTCATTCATTTGATTGACAATAAAGAAGCGACCACTGAGGACTTGTTGCAATTTATCAAGGGACCGGATTTTCCGACCGGCGGCGTGGCTTTCGGGGAAAAGGATATCCATCACGCTTACGGCAACGGCAAGGGCGGGGTAGTGGTGCGCGGCGAAGCAGAAATTACCGAAAACAAAGCCGGCAATTTTCAAATTATCATCACCTCCATTCCTTACCGCGTCAACAAAGCCGATTTAATTGAGAGCATCGCCAATTTGGTGCGGGAGAAAAAATTGGAAGGCATCAAAGCCCTACGGGACGAGTCGGCGAAGGATTTGCGGATTGCCATTGATTTGAAACAAGGCGCCCAGCCGCAAGCGGTTTTGAATTATCTTTACAAACACACTCAACTGGAAGACGCTTTTCATTTCAATATGGTGGCGTTGCAAGACGGCGTGCCCCAAACCTTATCGCTCAAATCGTTGCTGGAGGATTTTATCAAGCATCGCCAGGTGGTGGTGCGGCGTCGGACTGAATTTGATTTACGGAAAGCAGAAGAACGCGAGCATATTTTGTTCGGTCTCAAAAAAGCCCTTGACCACATTGATAGGATTATCAAATTGATTCGCGCCGCCAAAGATGTGCCGACGGCGCACGCCGATTTGAAGAAAGAATTTAAATTTTCCGATTTGCAGGCGACGGCGATTTTGGAAATGAAACTGCAAAAATTGGCCGGTCTGGAGCGCCAGAAAATTGAAGACGAGCTCAAGGCGGTGGCGGAATTAATTAAAAATCTCAAAGAATTGCTTGGCAGCCTCAAGAAAATTTTGGGCGTTATTAAAAATGAACTCAAAGAAATTTCGGAAAAATACGGCGACGAACGGTTGACTAAAATCGTCAAGCATGAAGCTAAAACTTTCTCGCTGGAAGACACTATTCCCGATGAAGAAAGCGTTTTGGTTTTGACGATGGGCGGTTATGTCAAGCGCACCGACCCGGGCGAATATCGCAAGCAGAAGCGCGGCGGCATTGGGGTGGTGGATTTGGACACCAAAGAAGAGGATTTCGTTTCTATTTTCTTGACTGCCTCCACTCACAGCGATTTATTGTTTTTTACCGACAAAGGCAAAGTTTATCAAATAAAAATGTATGAAATTCCGGAAGGTCGGCGGGCGACTAAAGGCAAGTCCATTATGAATTTCTTGTCCTTGGCGGCTGGCGAAAAAGTTACTTCCATTTTGCCGATGCCTAAAGAATTAAAAAAGTCGGCGCTGGCGATGCTCTTGATGACCAAAAATGGCACCGCTAAAAAGGTGGACGCGGCCAGTTTCCACGATGTCCGCCGTTCCGGCATTATTGCCATTCGGTTGGATATCGGCGACGCTTTACAGGCGGTATTTTTTGTTGATAAGGGTGACCAAGTTATTGTTGCCAGCACTAAGGGCCAAGCCATTCGGTTCAAAGAGTCGGATATTCGGGTAATGGGTCGGGCGGCTGGCGGGGTGCGGGCGATGCGTTTGGGCAAAGGCGACGCGATTGTCGGCGCCGATGCCATTAGAAAAGACGCCGTCAACCCGCGCTTTTTGGTGGTGATGGAAAATGGCTACGGTAAAACTACCGTTTTGAAAGAATACAAAGTTCAAAAGCGCGGTGGTTCCGGCATTAAGACGGCGAAAATTACGGGCAAGACCGGCGCTTTGATGGCGGCGAAAGTTGTTTCGGATACCGAAGAAGAATTGGTGGCGATTTCTAAAAAGAGCCAAGTAATTCGGGTGGATATCAAAGAAATTTCAGCGCTCGGCCGGCAGACGCAAGGCGTGCGGATAATGAAACTGCGCGAAGGCGATAGCATTGCTTCGTTAGTTTGTTTATGATGGATTTTTAAAAGGCGGGCAAGAAAGTTTGTTAGTGGTAATGTACACAAATAACTACCATGGTGGTTATTTTCTGTTTTGTTGTGCTTGTAAATTAGTTGTCGTTATGAGAGTATAAGAATATGAAAAGCATTATTCAATTTTCAATTCAGAAGGGTAAAAAATATTATGTGGCGCAAGGGGTGGAGTTGCCAATTGTGACGCAAGCCAAAACTTTAGATGAACTAGCCAGCAATATCAACGAAGCGGTGTCTTTGCACCTGGAAGGGGAAAATTTGGAAGAATTAGGTTTAATCAAAAAGCCATCGGTGCTCGTGAATTTTGAATTACCAAGAATTGCCCATGCCTAAATTAAGGACTCTCTCCGCCAAGAAAATCGTCTCAATTTTTGAAAGTTTGGGTTTTTATGTAGTGAAAAATAAAGGTGGTCACATAAAGCTCACCCGAGTTTCTTTTCTAGGCAAGCAGGTTTTAACTATTCCGAATCATAAAGAATTAGATAAAGGCACACTTGTCGCGATTTTTAATCAAGCGAAAAGATTTGTTCCCGAAGAAGAATTGGTAAGGTATTTTTATACAGATTAGTTTTAAGGTATAATCAAAGAATAATGCTTTGGACCAAAATTAAAAGAGTGGTGCGTTGGAGTTTCGCCAGTTTCTGGCGCAACGGTTTCGTGTCGCTGTCGGCGGTGGCGGTGATAACCGTGACCTTGTTCGTTATCGGCTCGCTGGTTTTCACTGGCGCGTTATTGAGGACTTCCATTGAAGCGCTTAAGGACAAAGTGGATATTAATGTTTATTTTGTCACTTCGGCGCCGGAAGAAGAAGTCCTGTCTTTGAAAAAATCACTGGAAGTTTTACCAGAAGTAGCAAAGGTAGAATATGTTTCTCGTGAACAGGCGTTGGTGGATTTCAAAAATCGCCACCAAGACGACCAGCTGACTTTACAGTCACTCGGAGAATTGGGCGATAATCCATTGGGTGCGGCTTTGAATATTAAAGCCAAAGACGCCACTAATTACGAAAGCATCGCCAAATTTTTGGCTCAAGACAGCCGGTTAATCGGTGACGGCCAGGCGCCGATTATTGATAAAGTAAATTATTACCAGAATAAAATCGCCATTGATAAATTAATCCGAGTGACCAATTCCGCCCAGACGCTCGGTTTGTTCGTGATTTTATTTTTCGCCGCCGTGTCGGTGCTGATTACTTACAATACTATCCGATTAACGATTTTTATTTCCCGCGACGAAGTGTCGGTGATGCGGCTGATGGGGGCGAGCGGCCGCTACATCAGCGCCCGGTTTCTTTTACAAGCCGCGCTCTATGGCGTGGCGGCGGCCGCTTTGGCTTTGTTGATTTTTTATCCAACGACTTATTGGCTTGGTCCCAAAACCGCCGACTTTTTCTTTGGTGTTAATGTCTTTCGTTATTACTTGGACAATTTTCCGCAAATATTTCTGCTTATTATCGGTTCCGGCGTGGTACTTGGCGTTGCTTCCAGTTTTTTGGCAGTCAGGAGATATTTGAACGCGTAAAAAATCCTCCGTTAATAAAAAATCCCCCGCCCCGATGAACATCGGGGCACCCCCTTTTTCAAAGGGGGAATTCAGACAAGAGAATCTGATGCAATAAGTTAATGACATTTGCTAATTATTATCACAAATTAAAACCGCGAGCTAGAGAATTAAGAAGGCAAGGCATCTTGGTCGAGACGCTTTTCTGGAAACAGGTTAGAGCAAAGAAGTTTGGCTACCATTTTTATCGTCAAAAACCGCTCGGCAATTACATTGTTGATTTCTATTGTCCAGCTCTGAAACTAGTCGTGGAAATTGACGGCTCAAGTCATTATGATAGAAAACAATACGATAAACTTCGTGAAGAATTTTTGCAATCAATAGGTTTGCGAGTAATTCGTTTCTCTGATGTAGAAGTAAAAGATAATATACACAGCGTAATCAAAACCTTGAAAGAAAAGATGCTCGAATAAATCTTATTCCTCCTTAGAAAAAGGAGGTGGCGAGTCCCGACGTTACGTCGGGACGAGACGGAGGATTTTTTTATAAAAAAAGCCCCGATGTTACATCAGGGCAGGTGAGACGCGGGGGTCTCGCTTTTGGTTGCTGAAATGGGAAAAAAGAACTTAAGCTGTTTCCGCCCTTTGTTCCAACTCCCCAAACCGGCGGAGGAGTTCATTCAGGATGATTTTTATGACACGGTTGATTTCGAGAGAGTTCAGATGTGTTATGGAACCTTGACTGGCGATTTGTTCTACTAGGCAAGGAATTTCCAGAAGCAGGCTTTCAGTTTTTGTATCGTTATTAATTGGTAGTTGGATATATGTTAGTGACATATGCTATGGGGGTTTGTGTCTCTGTTGACTATACTAAGCATCAATAAGTTTTTGTCAATTGTGCCGTTGACTGATGAATCTGATAAGATTATCTCATAAAATGGCAAAAGCTAAACGGCATAAATACATTTTCGTCATCGGCGGCGTGATGTCCGGCGTCGGCAAGGGCGTCGCCACTTCCGCCATCGGTAAAATTTTGCAAGCCAAAGGTTTTTCGGTCAATCCGGTCAAGGTAGACCCTTACTTAAATGTTGACGCTGGCACGATGAACCCTACCGAGCACGGTGAGGTTTTCGTTTTGGATTCGGGCATGGAATGCGACCAAGATATGGGTAATTATGAAAGATTTATGGAAGTAAATTTAGGCAGCGAGGATTACATCACCAGCGGCATGGTCTACAAACAGGTAATTGAAAAAGAACGAGCGCTCGGTTACAAAGGTAAATGCGTGGAAGCTATTCCTCACATCACCGACGAAATTCGCCGGCGGATTGAACGCTCGGCGGAAATTAGCGCCTCAAACATTTCTTTAATTGAAATCGGTGGAACGGTAGGCGATTATCAGAACATTATGTTTCTGGAGGCGGCGCGGGTGATGAAATTAAAAAACCCGGGCGATGTTATTTTTATTCTAGTAACTTTTCTGCCGATTCCCAACAAAATCGGCGAAATGAAAACTAAGCCGACTCAAAATGCCGTTCGTCAGTTGAATTCTTACGGTATTCAGCCCGATATTATTATCGCTCGGAGCGAGGTGGCGCTGGACGCCAAGCGCAAAGAAAAAATTGCCATTTGGTGCAATGTGCCGGCCGAGGCGGTGGTGTCGGCGCCGGACATTGAAAGCATTTACGAGGTGCCGTTGAATTTTGAACGCGACAACATTAGCCAACTGCTTTTAGAACGGCTTGGGCTCAAATCAAGAGTGAGGAAAGATGGTTTGGCAAAATGGCGGAATTTTGTATCGCGGGTGAAAAATCCCAAAGGTGAGGTAAAGATAGCGATTGTCGGTAAATATTTTGATACTGGCGACTTTGTGTTAGCTGATGCTTACATTTCGGTGATTGAAGCCATTAAACATTCGGCGGCGAAACTAGGCGTTAAGGCAAATTTGACTTGGCTCAATTCTAAAAAATTGGAGACCGGCGAGGAAAAAGTGGAATCACTAAAAAATTATGCTGGCGTGATTGTGCCGGGCGGCTTTGGCGAGAGTGGCATTGAAGGCAAACTGGCGGTGATTAAATTTTGTCGGGAAAATAAAATTCCGTATCTCGGCTTGTGCTATGGGATGCAATTAATGTGCGTGGAATTAGCCCGCAATGTTTTGAAATTGAAAGATGCTAATACCACCGAAATTAATCCAGAAACCAACGCGCCGGTCATTGACATTATGCCGGCTCAAAAGAAAAAATTGATGGAGGCTAATTACGGCGGTTCCATGCGGCTCGGCGCTTACCCGGCGATTTTGAAAGAGGGGACAATCGCCGCGCGTGCTTATAGTGTAAAAGAAATTTCCGAGCGTCATCGTCACCGCTATGAAGTCAATCCTGAATTTATTGAAAAGTTGGAACAAGCCGGTTTGGTTTTTTCTGGTCGTTCTCCCGATGGCAAATTGATGGAAATCGCCGAACTCCCGCGCAAAGCCCACCCCTTCTTTCTCGGCACTCAATTCCACCCCGAATTCAAATCCCGCCCTCTTTCGCCTCACCCGCTATTCACCGAATTTTTGAAAATTTGCGTTAAACGTTAAACAGGGGAAATAATTATTTATACACAGCGCCGCGCCAATCAATGATTTCAATAAAAACCCGATGGTTTGCAAAATTAAATTCAGCGATGATGCGCAACTTTCCCGAACGGACCCTATAAAATCCAGCCCATTTGCCTTTGGTTTTCTTGATATCAATGCTAACCGCCTCGCCGTGAAAAAATTTCACGGCGAGGCGGATTTTTTCCAAAACTTTTTCTTCATCAATATGATTCTTCGCCAGAAATTTCAAAGCGCCGGTCGAAAAATCAACATTCCACATCATATTCGCACGATAAAGCTTTTGGCAACTTTGCGAGTCGGTTTCCCGTATCGTCGCTCAATATCTTTTTGTTCATTATCGGAAACAAACGGCAAAAATGCCGCGCGAATTCGCACCAGTTCACTAGCCAGCGCTTCGCGAATACTTTCCCGAATTACGCTTTTGAATTCTTTTTTTGAAACAGCCAAAGTAGTCATGCTGGCATTTTAGCACCATTTTTGTTTTTGTCCATCATCATCATTTGGTTTTGACCAAGGTGATTTTAATGCTAATCTCTTTAGAGAGAAAATAAACACAAAAAAACAAGATTATGAAGAGAAAAAAACGACGATGTGTTTGGCTCATTGAGCCGACTCATCCCAATACCAATTCCTATATCGCCGGGCGATTAGCAGAGAGAAAATACGCTAACGAACGGCACGGCGTTAAATGTCCCGACGGAGTGGCGCGGGATTTTTGGGAAATACCCAATTTCCATTTTATCAGTCTTTTAATTCAGGCAGGGAAGATTATTCCTTTGCCATTTAATCTCTGGCGGAAGATTGGTAGCGGTTTACCAAAACCTTGGTTATTCTGAAAAAAGTTTTCCACAACTCGGGCTTGTGTTCAACGGTTCATCAAGTATAATTCTAATTAGTGGCCCGATAGAGTCATGGTTATGTTGGTCGGGCCATTTTGTGAAGCCCTCTGGGTTTCATTGCGTGGGGTCGGGAGCTTGTCTCTCGACCCTTTTTATTTTGTTTTTCTTTTATATGTTAAAATGTCTCAATGAATTTGGAGGCAAAAATTGAGGCGATACTTTTTTGGAAAGGCGAGCCGGTTTCGTTAAAGAAGCTGGCTCTTTGGTTAGGGGTAGCGAAAGAGGCAGTGGAATCAGCTCTCGGGGCGTTGGAAAAAAAACTTACAGAGCGAGGAGTGGCGCTTTTGCGGAAAGATGATGAGGTGGCACTAGGTACGGCGCCGGCGCTCGGCGAATTGATGGAAAGATTAGTTAAAGAAGAATTGGCTGGCGAACTTTCCAAGGCCAGTTTGGAAACGCTGACGATTATTCTTTATCGCGGGCCGGTCGGCAAACAAGAAATTGATTACATTCGCGGCGTCAATTCCGGCTACACCTTGCGCAGTTTGCTGATTCGCGGCTTGACCGAGCGCTTGGAAAATCCCTCTGACCGGCGCACCCACCTTTACAAACCGACCTTTGAACTCTTATCATATATGGGTATCAAGCGGTTGACGGACTTACCAGATTATCAGGCGGTTAAGGAAGAAATAAAAAATGGAGAATTATCAGAACAAAATTAGCTGGTGGTCAAAAATTTACCGGGGATTGTCGGCGGCTTTTCCATTTGTTTTGCTTTCGGCCGTAGCCGTAATAATTTTGGCGAACTTTAATTTGACGCCAGCCACGCCGGCGTCGTTGGCGAAATTGCCAACTACCGCCCCGCCGGAGCTAAATCCTTTTGCTCTAATAAATTTGGAAGCCAAGGCGGCGATTGTTTTTGACGCGTTGGAAAATAAAATCATTTATTCGCTGAATGGCGAAGAGCAATTACCCTTGGCGTCGCTGACAAAGATTATGACCGCCGTGGTGGCGCGGGAGATTTTGCCGGATTACGCGACGGTAACGATTGACCGCGATTCCGTCAAAAAGGAAGGCGACAGCGGTTTGCGCGCCGGTGAAAAATGGCGAGCGCGCGACCTCTTGGATTTTACTTTGTTGGTTTCTTCCAACGATGGCGCCGCTTCACTGGCGGCCGCCGCCGGTTTAGTTTTTGCCGGTGCTGGTCAGAATACGGAGGGAACAATTACTGACGCTGTTGCTCGGGAAAAAGATTTTGTTGGTAAGATGAACGAACGGGCACAAGCGCTTGGTCTCGTTCAAACCTATTTTTTGAACGAAACCGGCTTAGACCTTCAATCACAGGTTAGTGGTAGTTACGGTTCGGCGCGAGATGTGGCGACTTTGCTGACTTACGCCGCCACTAAATATCCGACTTTATTTGAAGCTACTCGCCAGCCGGTATTTAAGGTTTCGCCGTTAGACGGTAAAAGTCGCGTGGCGAAAAATACCAATGAAGCGGCTCTTAAAATTCCCGGTTTAATCGCTTCCAAAACCGGTTACACTGATTTAGCCGGCGGTAATCTGGCGGTGTTGATGGATGTTGGTTTGGGTCATCCTGTAGCCATTGTGGTTTTGGGTTCCAGCGAGCAAGGTCGGTTCGCTGATGTGGAAAAATTAGCATCTACCACAATTAGTTTTTTAAATAATTAGAAATGAAGAAAATAGCTAATTTTAAAAAATTCGTTGAGGCAGGTGTTTTTTGGAGGCTTGCGAGCGCGACTGGCGCGAGCACGAGGAATTTTTTAGTAAAAAAATATCCGTGCTCCAAGAAAACACATGCCGATAAAGAATTTTTTATTTAAAAATTATCATTATGATTGCCGATGTTGTAAAAGTTTTTTTGCCCGCCGCCGTTGCTTTTTTTATCGGTATTGTTTTGACGCCCTTGTGGACCAATTTTCTCTATCGCCAGCAGATGTGGAAAAAGAAAGCCGGCAAAGTTGATTTGACTGGCAAGGAAACAAAACTTTTTAATGAACTTCACAAAGACAGGGAAGTGAACACGCCCAAAATGGGCGGCGTGATTATTTGGTTTTCTGCTGCCCTGACCATGCTCTTGTTTTGGCTGTCGGCGCAAATTTTTTCCGGCGACATTTTCGCCAAAATTGATTTTATGAGCCGCAACCAAACCTGGATTCCATTATTCACTCTGTTGTTGGGCGGGCTGATTGGCTTAGTGGACGATTGGCTGGATATTCGCGGCAACGGCTCGCATATTGCCGGTGGTTTGTCGCTTAAAAAGCGGCTGATTTTGGTTTCCCTGATTGCTCTGGCCTCCGCTTTTTGGTTTTATTTTAAGTTGGATGTCAGCACCATCGGTTTGCCTTATGTCGGCGATTGGCAAATTGGCTGGCTGTTTATTCCGCTGTTCGTGTTGGTAATTCTCGGGCTTTATTCCGGCGGCGTGATTGACGGCATTGACGGTTTGGCGGGCGGCGTCTTCGCGGCAATGTTTTCCGCTTACGCTGTGATTGCTTTTCAGCAAAGCCAAATTAATTTGGCGGCATTCTGCGCCGTGTTGGTCGGCGGTATTTTAGCTTTTCTTTGGTTCAACATTCCGCCCGCACGGTTTTATATGTCGGAAACCGGCACCATGGGCTTAACTATTACTTTGGGTGTGGTCGCCTTTATGACCGATTCGCTCGGTGAAGGGCGCGGTTTAATCGCTTTGCCGATTGTCGCTTTACCTTTAGTGGCGACCACTCTTTCTAACATCATTCAGGTGCTGTCCAAAAAATATCGCGGTAAAAAAGTTTTTCTCATCGCTCCCATCCATCACCATTTTGAAGCGCTGGGCTGGCCGCCTTATAAAGTGACCATGCGCTTCTGGATTTTAGGCATCGTCTTCGCCATTGTCGGCACCATTGTTGCTCTTTTGAGGTAAAAAACAAACCTAATCCGCTTCAAGAATCTGCCAAAAAGTGGTAGACCAGAAGTTATCCCCAGTTTTGCTGTTTCCAGAGCAAATAGTCGGGTATAATATTGATTATGGTAAAATTAATAACCACAAGACAAAAAGAATTACTGGCCATCATTTACGAGTTCATTACCAACATAGGATACCCGCCGACATTTGAGGAAATGCGCGAGCGGCTAGGTGTTTCTTCTAATCAATCTGTTATAGATTTACTTGAAAAATTGCGTCGGGCAAATTTTATCAAGCGAAACGAAACCGCCGCTCGCAGTTTAACAATCTTACCGCTTGGGTATGAAATTCTTGGTAGACCTCATTTAGCCGCCTTTCTCGGGGTTACTAGTGCCGGCGCGCCAATTCAATCATTGGAAATTTCTGGTGAATGGCAACCAATTTCCAAAGATGTTTCGCGACTAGCCGAGGAAATGTTTATGTTAAAGATTACCGGCGATTCAATGATAAATGCCGGCATAGACGACGGTGACGCGGTTTTAGTCCAAACAAAAAAAGAATTCATATCCGGCGAAATCGTTTACGCGCAAATTGGCGACGAAGGCACAGTTAAGCGATTTATTTCAGAAGACAAACCACCATATGTTTATTTAAAACCAGAAAATCCTAAATATGAAAATATTGTTTTCACCGATGATGTGCGTCTAAAAGGAAAAATCGTGTCAATTCTTAAAAGCAATTATTGGCAGTCAATAAAATAAAATGCCCACCAAAAAACAAAACAAAGCCGAAGAGATAATCGGGAGAATCTTCAAAAATGGTGAGCTTGCGTATGGCCTGCGAGAATTTGAAGGCGTTGATATTTTTTCGGCGCTTGAAATTACCGAGAAAGAGTCCGGCAGATACTATATCAAGGATTTGAAAACCAGTAAGAGTCGCTTTGTTTATGACGAGAAAAAAGGAAATGGCAAACCGGAGGAAATTGTTCGCCAGCTTTGGCTTCACAAATTAAATAAACACTATAAATATCCACTTGACCGGATGGACACGGAAAAAGATATTCATTTCGGCCGAGAAATCCACAGTAAGGCCGTTGATATTGTTGTCTACAAACCAGATAAAATCACCCCCTACATCCTTATTGAAGTAAAAGCTCCAACCGAGAGCAAGGGTATTGAACAAATGAAAGGATATTTGAATGCCGAGGGTGCGGAAATTGGTGTGTGGGGGAACGGCATCAAGCGCGTTATCCTCTATCGTTTTTATCCGCGCGAATTCAACGACACCCTTCCAGATCTCCCGAAGGCAGATCAAACTATTGACGATCTTTTGGAAGCGAAAAAAACTTACTACGAATACACGACAACAAAAATAAATCTCAAAGAAGCTATTGATTCTATGCAGGAGCTTGTTCTTGCAAATGCCGGTGTTGATGTTTTTAATGAAGTTTTCAAACTTATTTACGCTAAACTCTACGACGAATCCGAAGCTCAATTGCGCTCCGATAAAGAAGTTTTTTTTCGTAAATACCGCGATCCATCAAAAACCTACAACACAATCAACGACCTTTTCAAGAAAGCCCTTAAAAAATGGCCTGGCACATTTTACGAACAGGAAAATATCAGTTTGTCTCCAGACCATCTTTCAATCGTTGTTGGCGAGCTTGAGCGGACACGCCTTTTCGGTTCCGATCTTTCCATTATCGATGAAGCATTTGAATATCTCATCCCCGAAGTCGCCAAAGGCAAAAAGGGTCAGTATTTCACCCCGCGGCATGTCATCAATATGGCGGTAAAAATGCTTGACCCGAAACCCGAAGAATACATCATAGACCCTGCGGCTGGCTCGGGTGGCTTTCTTATCAATGCGATGTATGCGGTAAAAGATAAGCACCTGAATGGATCCGAAGAAGCGATGCGCGAATACGCCAAAGAGCACATTTGGGGCATTGATTTTGCGGATGAAATTTCCAAAACATCTCGCGCGCTTATGCTTGTTGCCGGTGACGGGAGGTCGCACCTTTTCAAATTAAATTCTCTTGACCCGCGCGAATGGCAAGGTGAAGAAACGCAACTTCTTGACGCGCGGAGTAAACTTCAGACTCGGCTTTTGGATATGGGAAATTCCACCGATAACGCCGAAAACAAAAAAACATTCCACTATTTTAATTTCGATGTTTTGCTCACGAATCCGCCTTTTGCCGGAGAAATAAAAGACCAAGGGCTTCTGCGCCAATATTTTTTCGGCAAGAAAAAAGGTAAACTGATAAACAACATTGAACGGCACATTCTTTTTATTGAACGGACACTTGATATGCTTCGACCCGGCGGGCGGATGGCAATAGTTTTGCCGCAAGGCGTGCTTAACAATACCAACATGGAACATGTCCGCGAATATCTTTTTAATAAGGCGCGCATACTTGCCGTCGTCGGGCTTCACGGTAATACTTTCAAGCCGCATACCGGCACGAAAACAAGCGTCTTGTTTCTTCAAAAATGGAATGGAAAAGAACAACCGCTCAAAGATTATCCGATATTTATGGCAGTTTCCAAAAAAGGAGGCAAAGACAATTCCGGTGATTATGTTTATAAGAAAGACACGAGTGGAAATTATATCCACGACGCCAAAGGCCGAAAAGTGTTGGATCACGACCTTGACGAAATCGCCGAAGGATTTATAAAGTTTGCCAAGGAGCAGAAATTTAATTTTGTAGGTAAATGAAAAAGAGCCATCGTCCTAACGGTCGACGCCCTTTCTCGATACTGTATATTCAATATATCAAGTAGAAATATAAAAGCAAGCAAAAAAGTGAATAACAAAAATATGAAAAATGATTTTTTGAAAGAAAAAATACTGCGATGGTTTTCAAATTGGGCGATGCTCAAGCCGAAACTTCATTTTTCTGACAACAGGGAGGTATTTCCAAAAAGGAGAGAAATCTGGTGGGCAAGTGTAGGGCAAAATATCGGGGTGGAGGTGAACGGAAAAAATAGCAAGTTTGAGCGGCCTATTTTGATAGTGAAGGTTTTTAATGCGGACTTTGTTCTCGCCGTTTCAATTTCTAGCCAAGAGAAAGAGGGCAAATATTATTATGCTTTCAAAAATCCCGATGGGAAAAAGAATGTGGTGGTATTATCACAGATCAAATCAATCAGCAGTAAGAGATTAGTGCGAAAGATTGGAGAAATAGAAGCGACGGATTTTTCGAAAATCGTTGCCCGATTAAAAGATATGATATAACAAACGGCGCCCCCTTGCGGGGACGCCTCGGAACTTCCTTGCGGAAGCGTAATGTACGATAAGTATAGCAACCCCAATGTTAAAGTCAAGCAAAGTGTGGATAATTATATAACGAGCAAAAAGGTTTAAAATTACAAGGAAAATGTGGTTAGAAAAATTAACTGAATTATTAACCAATAATTTGGGAAACATTCTCAAGTTTTTCGGAGGTGTTTTTTCTGTCAGTTTCATTATTAATCTTATTCAATACAAGGAGAATAGAAAACTCAAAAAATATCATAATGAAAAGGAATTAAAAATAAAAGAGGCAGAGTTGAAAGCTGAAATTGTTAGCCATGAAAATTTTAGACACACCATTAGTTATTCTTTTTTACAACTCGGCGAATACCAAGAAAAAGAAATTAACTACAACCTAAAAGTATCAAAATTAGTATCTGAAATAGAATATATAAATAAAATTTTGGGTAGAAACAAATGATCACCTATTCCATAATCCAAAAATCACAACTTGAAGGAGCAAAACGGCTGGATGCGGAATATTATCAGCCGGAGTATTTAGCTTTAAGAAAAAAGTTATTTTCAAGTCCTATTCTTGATAAAATTTCAAAGAAAATTACAGATTTTGGCGCATATTCACAGATGAATTTTGTTGAGTATACAGAAAGTGGGGTTCGCTTTTTACGGAATCAAGATATAGGAGAATTTTTTATTGAAAACAGTGAGCCAATCTATATTTCTAATGATATATATAAAAAATTAAATCTCAAACTAGAAGAGCATGATATCGTGACCCCTCGTGTGGGAACTCTTGGAAATGCGGCGGTTGTATTTAAAGAATATTTACCCGCTAGCGCAAATCAAAATCTTGCACAAATAAAACCGGATATAGAAAAAATTGATCCTGTATATTTATCAGTTTTTTTAAATAGTAAATTTGGACATTTTCAATTTGATCAATTTGCAACTGGTAATGTTCAGCCTTGGCTCAATCTATCTCAAATAAAATCAATTAAAGTTTTTGTTCCGCCGAGAGATTTTCAGGAATCTGTTAAAATCCTAGCGTTACAAGCATTACAAGAGCGAAATGATTCAAAATCCCTATATTCTCAAGCAGAAAAATTACTTTTAGAGGAATTAGGACTTACGAATTTTTCCGCCAAAGGCGGGTCCGCCTCGGGCGGAGAAGCAGAAAGCGGATTATGGAGCGTGGTGAAATTGTCTGATGTTAAAAAGGCGAATCGGATTGATGCAGAGTATTTCCAGCCGAGGCACCAAAAACTCTATTCTCTTATTCGCGCGAATGGTGGAATAGCACTCGGCGAGCTTGCGACGATTAAGAAAGGTTTTGAGCCCGGAAGCGAAGCATACCAAGAAGAAGGTAAATTATTTATCCGCGTCAGCTCAATTTCAAGAGACGGTATTACCGACAAAGACCAAAAATATCTGAAAGACGAGCTGTATCAAAAACTCAAAAAAGATTATGAGCCGAAAGTTGGCGAAATCTTGCTTACCAAAGACGCAAGCCCTGGCATGGCTTTTGTTGTAAGAGAACCAATTGTGGGAATAATTTCCGGTGGCGTGCTGCGAGTTAAATTAAGGGAAGATATTGAACCGGAATACCTTGCGCTTGTCATCAATTCACTTGTCGGTCAGTCGCAAGTTGAACGGGACGCGGGTGGTTCAATCATTATGCACTGGAAGCCGGACCAAGTGAAAGCATTGCAAATCCCAATCTTGTCGAAAGCGATACAACAAGAAATCACCGAATTGGTG
>ERZ1292629.2003-Hain-H43-01um-R1-2003-length-18330-cov-5_pt1 | contig 18330 bp, 26 predicted proteins | sample MGYA00564399_ERZ1292629 | MGnify/ENA primary metagenome ERZ1292629 (study PRJEB36523, sample SAMEA6512636) | groundwater metagenome | collected 2019-01-08 | study: AquaDiva: Metagenomics assemblies of 32 groundwater samples | reverse complement strand
GGAACGACTTCCCTCAAAATAAAGAAACAGTTCTAGATAATAAAAAAATCTCGGAAGATGCATTAAAATTAGAGTTCTCCAAATTATACTACACAAGAAAATTTCCTGTAACTCTTCCTTTAGTAGAAGTCGTAAATAAAAAAATAAAAGAATTGGCAGGATGGGAAAATGGAAGAATATACAAAAAGGAATTCACAATAACTGGATTTTCTCAAAAAGAAAAGGGCTCTTTATTCATCACTGCAGCCCATACTTCTTCCAACCTAGATCAAGGTAAAGGAGATCTAACAACCTACTTCAAGCTTTCTTTAGATAATACCTTATCTGAATACAGCACATCAATAGACTATTCCCCGATCTTCAAATATCTTGACTCTCCAGAGTATGAAATAATTGGAAAAACAGCAGAATGGCGCGATTCTGTTCTAAAAAACCCAATTTCCATAAATTACAAAACTCTAAGCGATAACCAATTTGTCTTAAAAACAGAAACTTTCTGTGTCCAAAAAATTGATGACCTCTACCTTAACATTAACCTAAATGAACCGAAATCTTCCTGTTAAAATGTCAAAAAATAAAGAATCTAAACCTATTTTGAGCAATAAAAAAGCGATTATTGGAGATAACCTAGTAACTACTCTTCTTTGGATTCTATTTTCTATAGGGGCAGGGATAGGCCTAATCCGTTTAGTAAAGTTCCTAACACATTGAGATATTAATTTAATTTTATCATTAGTTCTTAATAAAAAATTTTATCCACTAAAATTATATAAACCCTCTTGGCTTTTTAAAAAAATGATTAAAAGAGGAGAGTTAACTTCAACTCAGATAGTCTCACTTATATTCGCAATTGTAAGTTTTTCCATCCTTGTATATTTTTTAATTGTCTCTAATTTAAAAGGAAATACTGAAGATGAAGTCTGTAAACTTTCAGTTCTTACAAGAGCAACTTCTCCGGACATAGCTCAGCGTCTCGTTCCCCTAAAATGCAGAACAAAAAAGATATGTTTCTCGCTTGGGGACGACTGCAAAGCTTTTCTTGGAGACAAAGACGTAACTAATATAAAACTGCCATCAAATCCAGAAGAAGCAGCAAATAAAATAGAAGAAATTTCTGCAGACGCGCTATATACTTGTTGGAGATTAATGGGAGAAGGAAAACTAAATTTATTTGCAGGTATAGAAAAAGATTATAAAAATTTTATAAGTGACTTCTTCAAAATTGACGAAGCTAAACCTTACTGTGTGATGTGTTCCCGTTTAGCAGTTTCAGAAAATCTAAAAAAACATCCTGAAATCCTTTCAAAAGTTAATCTATTGGATTACATGGAAAAAACAAAAATAAAAGAAACTGGGAAGACTTATGTGCAAACATTCACAGATAAACAAGTTAATTCCTTCCCTCCTCTACCCCCTGCTGACTTTGGAAACTCAAAAAAACAAACAGATCAAATAGCAATAACTTACATGCAGCTCCTTGTTAAAGACAGAGATGTTCTTAAAACAGCATATGATAAAGGAGTATCTTCGGGTCTTACAGTTCTTATAGGTGGCACTCAACTACAAACTTTAAATCCATTCGGGGCTCTTTCAAAAGGGTTTGGATTTAAGGAGACTGCAATAGCAGCAATTGTCACAGGAGGAATTTCCGGAGTAAGCGCAGGTTATTCTGCTTGGAATAACCAAATTATAGCGGGGCAATATTGTGGTGAAATAACAGGAATAGATTCAGAAGAGCAGAACTTGAAATACGGTTGTTCAGTCGTCGCTCCCTTAGACTTTAACAATGTAGAATCAAACAACCAATTATGCACAAAAATAGAAGGGTATGAATATGGCTAAAAAAAACAAAAGAGCACTTCTTCTCCCAGAGGTTATAAGTCTTATAATCGCAGTTATAGGAATTTCTTTGGTAATCTTTGGCCTTCGTTATCTCTATTCTAATAGTTATATAGACCAAGAAACAAGAAGTGCGCAGTATCTTGCAGATAAGATGCAAACAATTCTAGACTCTGTAAAAGATAAAGAAACAACTGATCTAACGATAAGAGGTATTTTCTCACCTGAAAATACTTATTTTCTAACAGGCTGGAGCGTGACAGATAAAAAACGTCCACAAAAATGTTACCTTAATTCCTGTGTTTGCGTATGCAAAGCAGATTGCCAAAAAGATGGTTTTTGCAGAAAAATTTCGTCCAATATTGAAATCAAAAATCGCGATTATTTCTACGTTCCCCCTGCTGCTTTAGAAGGAAGATATCATCTTGAAGGTTCTTATGAAGAAGTAATAAAACCAGAAATTCCATTGCCTGGAAAGTTAATAAGCTTAAATCTTGAAAAAAAGGATTCAACAATAACCATAAGCCACTTCACAAAAATTCCAGAAAAATGAGCGAAGAAAATACTACAAACTTGCTTTATGGATATGTAATCTATTTAATTTTATTATTGATGTTCACAGGAATGATGTTTTATTTTATTAGAAGCGAAATGAATGGCGCATCTGTCTGGTCAGATTATTATGCTAAAGAAATAGCTAGACAAATAAATCTTGCAGAACCAAACCAAAAAATCACAATAAATATTCAAAAAGCAACTGAAATAGCAAAAAACAACCGCATTACTGATTTTAACTCTACCTTTTACTTCATAAACGATGAAAACAAAATCTGTGTTAAGATTTCAGATGGAAAAACATGTTACTTTTACTTCAATAACGTAAATATAGAAGACAAAGAAGTAGAACTGGGCGTTCCAGAAAATATCCTTGTCTTCAAGGTTGTTAAAAAATGATGAATAAAAAAGGAAATGCTGGAGAAAAAATAATGATTATCCCTTTCATGATAATTCTGTGTATAATCGGAACAGGAATAGTCATAGGCTCTTGGGCATTTTTTGGAAAAGAATATGATTTTCGTTCTGCAGATGCTAACCTTCTCAATTATAAAATAAAAAACTGTCTAACAAAAAACTTCGATTTCTCAATAGAAAAAACAAATTTCGAAAAATACTTTTTTCAGAAATGCAACTTAAATGAAACTATAATAAAAGATTATTATCTCATTGGAATTTATCTGGATTCCGCAGTTTTATATGACTACGATGCAGCTCATAATCTCTGCCCATTTTCTGAGAAAAATCCAACATATCCAAAATGTGTAGAAAAAGAGTTTAAAATAAAAATTGAAGACAAAGAAGTAAAATTAAGAATATTAACAGGAAGTTCACAAATAAGGAGATAAATGAAAAATAAAAAAGCCTCGATAGGAAAAATAGTGTCTTTTCCCTTTGTATTAATAATCGTAGTTGTGATAATGACTGCCTTCATGTTTGCAGCTATAACTTATAGTTCTTTTAAAGAGCCATCGTATCAAAAAGAAGCGCTTTCATCAATGCCTGAAAAGTCAATTCTCCTGAAAAAGGTTTATCTTCCTTTAGAAAACAAAGAAACACTAGTATTGGACGTAATAATCTTGAGGATTGAAGATGAAATCACTCTGGATGTTTTGTCAAAATCACTTTCAGATCTTGCAAAAAAAGAAAATTACTGCTATTTTCTAAATTATCAAAAAGATGGAATAGTTCAAAGCAATACACTACGAAACGAACAAAGCATACCAAAGAGAAGAGAAAACTCTCTTTTCATCCAAGACAAACTGACAAAAAATGAATTTTTATTAGACGATAAAAAAATAACCATTGAAAGTTATTTTGGAGCCTGCCCATGAATAAAAAAGCCGATGCGTCTTTCTTGCTTTGCATATTAGTAGCAATAGCCTTTTGCATAGCCACCTTCATGGCCTTCATAACTTCAAACGCTCAATTAAAAGAAGCCTCTCAAGATCTAGAACAACTCTCAATAGGTATTCAGTTCTTCCAAACATACGCTGTTGAAGAATCAAAAATTATCTTTAAAGAATCCTTAATAAACTGTCCTTCATGTTCCTTAGAAAGTCTAAAACGAAAGATCACAGAAGTATCAACTGAAAAAGATCAACATTTAGAAAATTCGGGAAATTTATTCGGAAAATTTAGAAACTCCGAGTTTGAGATAGAAAAAAAAGAAAATCTCTTCACTCTTAAAATTCCTTCAGTGTTTGTAAAATCAGAATCAAAAAACTCAGAAATTACAAAGAATTTTGACGTTTGTCTTTATTTTGATTCACAAGGTGAATTCATCTCTGAATGTTAAATCCAAAAAGATCCTCAAAAGATTTATAAATAACCTTTTCTTTTTCCTCTAATGTTTAAAAGAGGACTTAATAAAAAAGCACAGGATCTTTCAATAGGTACTCTAATTTTAATTGTTCTCGGAATAGTCGTCCTCGTTCTTTTAATTTTGGGATTCTCTCTAGGTTGGTCAAACCTCTGGGAAAAAATTAATATCTTCCAAGGCGGTTCATCTTTAGAAAGTGTTATACAAGCCTGTAATATAGCTGTTGCCTCAAACTCACAATACACATTCTGCCAAGACTTTAAAAAAGTAAAGGTTGACGGAAAAGTACAATTTGTAAACTGCCAAGATTCAAGAATCTCCTCTAGTTTAAGTGGTCAAATACAATGTACAAGAGAAAGTGCAGATGCAGGATCTTGGTACTGCTCAGTTCTTAATGCAAACAAACAAATAACTTCGGACACCAAAGTAAATAATGTTGATTGCGTAGTTGTCCCTAATTCAGCAAGCGCTCCAGAATATTAAATAAAATAAATTAAAAATGGCTCACGTAACTTCAAGCGAATATAGTGAAAGAATATCCCAACCAGCAGATCGAGCGAGAAGCTATGTGGTTTCTTCTTTGCACACTGAAGAGCCTCCAACAAGAGGATTAAGAAGAGGCTTCGGAGAGCTTCCAGAAAGATTTTACGCTAGAAGTATCGTTCAAAAACCTTCGAATCAAATAGAAGATAAGAGAAAATTATAAAATGAAAAATAAACATGGTTTCGAACTCGCAATGTCAACCCTGATCGTTATAATTCTAGGCGTTGTTGTCCTAATAGGTTTAATTCTAGCCTTTAATGGCAGCATAAAAGTCTTTAAATCATCCACAAAGCCTTTCTATGACACAACACAATCTTCTTCTATAAAACAAGCTTGTTCTTTAGCTTGTGAAAATACAGACAAATTAACATTCTGCTGTAGAAAGTACAAAATAGATGAACTAGAAATTGGTTGTTCAGATTCACGTTTAGATGTTGATTGCCCTTCAATGACCTGCGACGGTGTTTGCTAAATAAAATGAGTTCTGACTACGCTTTTCCAGGAAAAAGAAAGACAAAAAGAGATAAAAAAGCAAAAGCTAGATATAATAGATACAAAAAAGGAGGCTCTCAACGCGCCTCAAAAATAACTATCTCAAATAAAAATTAAGAATATGCAAGAATATTACTTCCTTTTCGCTGTAGGTTTAGCCTTTACTCTGTTCGCAGTATTTCAAGATATAAAGAAAAGAGAGATAGCAAACTGGCTTAATTTTTCTCTTCTCGCTTTTGCTCTAGGGTATCGTGTATTCTATTCCCTGTTAAAAAATAATTATCAATTTCTCTTTGTTGGTCTATTAAGTCTAGCTATCTTTTTTTGCATTTCTAACCTCCTATATTACACAAGAGCATTTGCCGGAGGAGATGCAAAACTATTAATGGCTTATAGTTTAATAATACCTTTCCAAAACTATCAAGATTTGATACCTATTTCGCTAATTTTCACGTTAACTCTTTTTCTTGGAGGCACAATCTACACTTTGGTGTACTCAATTTTTATTGTAAAGAAAAATAAAGAAAAATTTAAAAAAGACTTCAAAAGCAGAGTAACGAAGCAGAACTATCTCTCTCTAATTTGCCTTGCTCTTTCAATAACTTTCGCCATTTTAGTGCTTAAAGAAACATTCTTCATTCCCTTAGCAGTGCTTTTTTTCATTCCTCTTCTATATAATTATATAAAATCAATAGACTCCTGCATGATAAAGTTAAAATCGCCCTCTGAACTCACAGAAGGAGACTGGTTAGAAGAAGAAATAAATTTAAAAAATAAATTAATAAAAAAATCCGTCCATGGACTATCTATAGAAGACATAAAATTTCTAAAGAGACATAGTAAAAAAGCGCTCATAAAAGAAGGAATTCCTTTTTCCCCAGCATTTCTTATTTCCTTTCTATTTATGGTATTTTCCTTTTTAATTTTAAAGGAATCTCTTTTTGAACTGGCTCTTTCTTTTCTTCCTTAACTGTTTCCTTTTTAGCTATAATTACTTCTCTATTTATCTCCTTCTTTACTTTCTCTAAATCTTCTCTTTCCATCTGCTTTCTTTTCATATTCTTCATTTCCAGATCATATTCTGGAATAATCTCTCCAACTATTTCTCCCAATTTATCTTCGATAAGAAAATGAACTTTCTTAGCCTTCATGTTTTTTTCGATTTTTTCAACAATTTCCTTAACAAAAACTGCAAAATCCTCGCCAAATTTATTCTTATTTTTATATGATTGCTTAGGTATAATCAAAGTATGTCCTCTTGACAAAGGATTTATCTCGAGAACAGCAATAGCTTTGTCATTCTCTTTAATTGTAACACTCTCTATCTCCTTGTTTGCAATCATCCTAAAAATCTTCTGCGTCTTTTGCTGAGAGACCATAAGGTCAATAGACTCCTCAGACATTTCCTCAATTTGCTTCTCTGCTTCTTTTCTCTCATTCCCAGAAAGATGTTTAATCTGCTCTTTAAGTTGATTCTTCAATTCAGTTATTTCTTCTTTGCTTAAACTCATCTATTTTAAAGAAAACATCATTTTAAATAACTTTATCAAGGCAAAATATTAATCTTCTTCCCACCATCTAGACTCTCCTTACTTAAACCGCTGCAAGAAAAATAGTTATAATAATTAGAGTCGTCAATCTCAACTATAACAGCCTCATCATAAGCTCCATACCTCTGAATTAAATCATTATAATTCTCATAAGAAAAGTAATTAGGTCGCACGTAAATAGCTATCTCCTTAGATCCGTATGCTCCAATTTGAACATTCCTTGATCTCGATCCATAATAATCTAAATCATATCGCTCCCCTGAATAATCCCCTTCGCCATAAAAAGTCTCTCCAATATCTTGAATAACTCCTTTTCCCTCAGAATCAATAAGACAAGTCTTTAAATTCGGTAAATCAAACCTCTTCGCAAACAAATAATCATTATTCAGAGTCACTTCTCCAATTTTGACATTTGTCTCTAATTTACCATCATTGAACAATTCAGAAATAGAAACCTCACTTATATAGCTTGTTTTAGTAGAAAATCCAATGTTCAAACTTCCCAGAAGAGCTAAAATAACAACAACAGCTAAAGGAATAACTATTCCAAAAACAATTTTTAAACTCATCTTATCTCCTAGAAGAAACATTCTTAGATATTTCTTCTTTTCTATTTTTAAACTTGTGAGAAAAATACATTCCCGCTAAAATAAAAAAACAAGCAGAAAGAGCCAACATTAAAAGTACTCCATTTTTTCCCATGTCAAATATATCCATAACAAACCCTACAGTAAATATGTACAGAGCAATAGAAACAAGGTACATTACAGGATAAAACTTCTTTTTAATGGCAAACAATACTATGGCTACCACTACTCCTATAAAAAATATCCCCCAACCAAAAATCCCAAGATAAGGTGAATATCCCATTACCACTCCTTTTCCCAGAAGACTTCTCCTAGGAAGAAAAATACAATAGTTAACAAGACTAATATCACTAATTTAAGCCCATCAGAAAGATTAAACAAATAATTATAGGAAAAATAAGCAACAGTAGCGAATAAAAAAACAATACCTATAACATAAAAAAGATACTGCAGTTTCATGAAAACTATAAATTTATTCAATATATAAATTTATCCAAAAGCTCTTCTATAATCTTCTATTTCTACAGTAGAAACTTCATCAATGTCCGACAAGCTATCTTCAATTAAACTAGTATCCTTTTCTTCAGGCCATGCGAATTTTATCTTAATCGAATTTAAGCCAAAAGCCATAGGCTTCTCCTCAAAAGAGAGATTCATAGCTCCCTGATTCTCCAATACTTTCTTGCTTTCATCTTTTATCTTCAAAAGATTGCTATCAGTAGATTCGGGCATAATCCTTACAATAACCGCAACTATTCCAGTCATATCAAACCCTGCAAAATAAGGTTTATAAATTTTAGTTATATGCTTTTAAATGCAAACTGCAAAGAAATTACTAAAAATCTTCTCTCCTCCAATCATAGTTTTATCATCTCACATTATCTTAATACCAATCGGAGCATATACCTTTTATCCTTGGTTAGATATACCTATGCACTTTCTTGGAGGATTATCTGTTTATCTAACATACTCCATGCTGTTTGAATGGATGAAAAAGAAAGGCGAAGTAGGCAAAATGAACGAATTAATCTTTTTCTTATTTATGATTTCGTTAGTTGTTTTAACTGCAGTACTCTGGGAATTCATGGAGTTTATTCTTGACAGGATGACTGCATCTTACACCCAACTAGGACTTGCAGATACCATTGGAGACCTATTTCTCGGAATAATTGGAGGAGTCTTTGCGTATTTTATAATAAAGATCAAAAACAAAAATTCTCATAAATCTTTATAAATCTCAATATTTTTATGGCAAAATGGACAACTACGAAAAGTTGTTGGATAGGATATCCAAATCATCTGGTTTAGAAAAAGAGGAGATAGAAAGAAAAGTAGAAGCAAAAAAAGCGAAACTTTCAGGTCTAATCTCTAAAGAAGGCGCTGCCCAAATAGTAGCTGCAGAGCTGGGAATTAATTTTGACCTAGAGAGAATGAAAATCTCTGAATTAGTTGAAGGCATGAAAAAAGCAAATGTCTTAGGCAAAATAGTTCAATTGAATCCAATTAAAAACTATAGTAAAAATGGACGGGAAGGAAAAATAGGGAGCTTCACACTTGCAGACGAGTCTTCTAATATAAGAACCGTTTTATGGGACACTAATCATATATCTATGATTGAAAATGGCAAACTAAAAGAAGGTTCCGTAATAGAAATCTCGAATGCAGCCATAAGAAATAATGAACTCCATCTATCCTCCTTTGCAGATATAAAAGAAAGCAAAGAAAAAATAGAATCCGTAGCATTACAAAGATTAATTTCCGAAAAAAAATTAATTGAAGCAAAGTCAGGCGAAATAATAAAAACAAGAGCATTTATAGTTGGCTCATTTGAACCAAGATATTTTGATGTTTGTCCAAAATGTGGGAAAAAAGCTATAGAAAACGAATGCAAAGAACATGGAGCTATAACTCCTGAAAAAAGAGCAGTGTTGTCTATAACTTTAGATGACGGCACAGAAACAATCAGATCATCATTATTTGGAGAAACAATAAAAATCTTAGGTCTAACAAACGAACAGATATTTTCTCTTGAAGAATTCAATAAAATAAAAAATTCAATAATCGGAGAAGAAAAAATATTTACAGGGCAGATAAAAAACAATGCTATGTATAATACAAATGAGCTTTCAATAAACTCAATTGAATCTATAAATACAGAAGCTCTTGCTCTAGAATTAGAATCAAAGATAAAATAATTTTCTATATCTCAAATCCTCAGGCTTTAATGTATCCTTCATCAATATAATCTTTATAAACTCCTTTCTTTTTTCAGAAATATGGCTGAAAAAAAAGAGAGCAAAGAAGTTGAAGAAGAGAAAAAGATTACAGATGTTCCGGGAATAGGCCCAGGAATCGCTTCCAAACTAGAAGCAGCAGGTGTTTATGATCTTATGGGCTTAGCAGTTATGAGTCCAGCAACTCTTTCTGATATGGCTGGAATAGGTGAAGCAGTTGCAAGAAAAGCAATTCAGGCAGCAAGATCAATGATGAACCTAGGTTTTATGGATGCTTCTGAATTTGCAAAAAAAAGAGAAGATGTCAGCTACATAACCACAGGTTCCCAAAATCTAAACAATCTCCTTGGTGGAAAAGGAATAGAATCAAGAGCCATAAGCGAAGCCTATGGAGCGTTTGGCTCAGGAAAAACCCAGTTGGCTCTGACTTTAGCAGTTAACGTACAGCTTCCAAAAGAGAAAATGGGTGCAGAGGGAAAAGCAGTATACATTGACACAGAAGGAACATTTCGTCCAGAAAGAATAAAACAAATAGCAATCGCCATGGATGCAAATCCTGAAAAAGTCCTAAAAAATATTCTGGTAGCCAGAGCATTCAATTCAGATCATCAAATTCTACTTCTAGACAAAATAACTGAAATGATAAAAGAAGGAGAACCAATAAAACTCGTTATAATAGATTCAATCACTGCGCATTTCAGAGCAGAATTTTCAGGCAGAGGGCAATTAGCAGATAGACAACAAAAGCTAAATCGTTATTTACACAATCTTATGCGTCTTGCAGAACAGCATAACTTAGCAGTTTTTGTGACAAATCAAGTCATGTCAAATCCAGCAGTAATGTTCGGAGATCCAACAACAGCCATTGGAGGAAATATCCTCGGTCACGCATCAACATATAGAATGTATTTCAGAAGGGGAAAAGCAGGTTCAAGAGTAGCCAAACTAATAGATTCTCCAAATCTTCCAGAAAACGAAGCACAATTTTATCTAACAGAAGCAGGGATAAAAGACGAAGAAGGATAGAAAGTCACTGCTCGAACTGAGTTCAATACTCCGCAGCTTGCTGCGGCCAGTCTCAGTTTGAGGCTTAAAAATACCCAGCGACTTGCTGTGTTAGGTATTTTTATTTCCCATCAATCATTCTAGCAATATCAAAAAACTTTTCAGCAGATAATAAAATCTCAGTATGTGCTTTTATTCTTGTCTCAATTGGAATATTCTTCGTACTTGTCTCAACAACAATAACGCTCCTAGCAGAAGGCTTCTTTTTTATTTCTCCATCAGCAACGATATATTTTGAAGCTAAAAGTTCATCAATCGATCCATCTTTTACTCTTCCTATAATTCCATTCACAATATTCTGATCAAACATTGTCTTCCCCTTTTTTCTTATTTTAAATCCCTTTACCTCTAAAATTTTAACAACTTCTTTCGCAACTGGATCTCCTGCTCCAAGTTTTCCCTGCGAATAAATATACAAGCTACTACTGCTCTCATCTTCATGAAAATCAAGAACTAGTATTGGCTTATATCTTCTAATTTGACTTAGCACATAAGAAGTCAAATCTTTAGCCTCTTCGCAAGCAGCCTTCTTAGCCCTTGCTCTCCTAAATTCTTTTAAATCTGGAAGGTAATGCTCACTCGATCCAACGCTTCTTGCATTTACTCCTTTCTTATATCTTCTTTGATCTGGATACCTCCAATTTAATGTGTATCCAACAGGATTACACATAGGCAAGACAACCAATGGAATTTTTCTGGCCAAATCGTTCAAAAAACCAACATGCTGAGCAATAGCATTAACTCCGGCAGGTTCCTCTCCATGTATACCGGAAATTATCCAAATAGCCTTTCCTTTTAGTTTAGTCCTAAAAGACAAAATAGGGAGAGTGTATCTTCTTTTTTTCTTTGTCTTAAATTCCTGATTGTGAACTTTTTCCCTTATCCAAAACTCATCATCAAATCTTTCATACGATTCATAAACTTCCCCAATACTCTTTCTCCTATCGCCTTCATATGTTTTCAGATTAACGTGTTTTATCTCTCTCATTTTACTACTCTCTTTAACAATACAATAATGATTTATATAAACGCTTTGTTTTTATGAGATATATTTACATTTAGCAAATATTAAAATTAAAATATTAGTTTAACTTTATTAAATCTAAAATCTAGAGCCTCTTCAAGTCTAAAGGCTCCCCTTTGCCTTGAGTTAGACATCTAGCTACAGATCCTTCCACAATTTCTCTGTATAAATATAAATATTCTTTATCTCTTCGCATCCCAGGATAATTATGGTCCAAAGTTTTCGCAATAATAACTGCTCCTCTTTCTCTTGCAACAGTTTCAGCACTTTCCTTTGTTCTCTCAACAATTCTCGCAAGATCCTCTCTCCAAACTTCCCTTACTATTCTTCCAACGGAAACTATTCCTGCAGGATCTATGCATTTCACATAGCGCTTATGGTTTTTAGAAACACCAGTCCAAGAGCTCTCCGAAAAATCAACCTCTGAGTGCGTATAAATTCTTGCGACCTGCAAAGGTTGATTCTTTAGAGCTCTATAAACTTTAAGCCAATGTATTATTTGTGTTTCTTCTCCCATCAAAATATTATAAAAACCTGTATTTTTATGCATTATGGAGATAGAAAACGAATGTTCCTTAAATCAATTGATTAAACGCCCCCACGAGGCTCAAGATAAAAGTGTCTCAGTCAGTAGGTGTTTTGCAGATTAAAGAATATTCCAGATATGAGCTAATATCTGAATAGTTTCGCTTATCTTATACTGGCTTAAGTCTTCTCTTTTCTCTAAATAGTTGTGTAGGTTGTGAGCCATTGGGTTAACATCATTTCTTATTTTATTTAAATTTGGAAGAATATTATCTATATAACGAGCTATATTTGGTTTGAACCTCTTTCTATTTTGTTCTAATGATTTAATTAGTGCGCTTAAACTTTTTGGTTGGTTGATATTGTCTTTTTTCTCCCACCAAATTTCTTCTTCACTCTTGAATTGTTTTTCCAGTATATTAAAAATAAGATTTTCTATAAGTTTCCTTGACAAAAAGAAAGCAGCATTAGGAAGACCGTAATCATAGCAATCGTTCGCTTCCTTTTCTAATAAATCATAAAAACTCTGAGGATATTCTCCTTTAATATCTAAAAATTTGAAACCGCTACTTTTTTCTTCTTGAATTTCAGAGTGAACTACTTGAAGAACTTCTTTTTTACTTATTTTTCCGTTTGTCGTTCTTAATGATTTTTTTCTTGCCTTTTTTTTCTCAGATTCTTCTTCACTTCTCAAGTCAATAAATAACTCAAGAATAGATGTTTTTACAAAAGAAATCAAATCTTGAAATTCTGAGGTAAATATAACTCCTTCCCTAGTGGTAGTATCTATTATCTTGGGGTTTTTTGATTTGTTAATATGGACCATGCCTAAGATCTGATTGTTCCTAGGGCACATAGAATTATTTTGACTTGCTATTTCTAACTCCACCCAATCATTACGTAAATCTCCATAAGGTTTTACTCTAAAATTATCCCTATAAAGTTTTATTCCGCGGTATTCATCCAAGATTTCATTAATCTCATTAATTTCTATAGATGGCAACTCTTTTTTTAAATTTTTAAGAAGCTCCTTATTTCTTCGGTAATAAAAGAACAATTCAAAAGAAACATCTCCGCAACTAAGAGATTTAACTAATGGGAGGGCTCCCTTTTTTCTTTTACCATTCAAAGTACAAAATTCATATCTTAATATGTTTCCCTTTGTCAGTTTAGTTTTTAATGAATAAGCAGCATTTGTAAAAAAAGATTTACGTATTTTTTTAAAATCTTTTACATGTTGATGAAACTTTGAATTTATTTTAAAATCTTTTAGGGGCTTATTTGGTGGATTTAATAAATAAATATCTCTAAGCAACTCTTTCTGAGTGTTTTGTTCATTCCAATTATGTTTTAATTGATTTATAGAAATTGTTGTTCCGTGTTTTCCCTTAGTTTTAACAAATGCCTTACCATCATTTATTATTTCTCCAACTAAGGAGTCTTGTTTTTGATATTTTTCCCAGTTGAACTTAATTTCATAACCTTTATTTTCTCCTTGAGGGTAGGTTGTTAACAAAGTTTCTTTACCTAAGCTTTCTGAAGATAGTCTTCCAATACCTTTTTCCCCTACAACTGGGCGATTATTCTTTTTTCCGAATAACTGTTTAGATTTGTTTGGTGTGGCAATGTTCATCCATTTATTCTCAAGATCTGAGAAGGTCATACCCTCTCCGTCATCTGATATTTCTATGCTTGCATATTCTGGGATATCTTCATGCTTTAGTAATATATCTACCTTAGAAGCTCCGGCATCATAAGAATTTTTTATAATTTCTAGAACGGCAATATTTTTGTTGGTTATAGATTCTTCACCAAATTTCTTGATAATGTTCCCACTTACCTTAAATCTAAATGGAATACTTTCAGCTATTTCGTTATTATTCATGTAAATACTAACAAATGGTCTTTTTTATTGATTTCGCTATTGCTTGGGCCATTTTTGGAGGTACTGCATTTCCTATCTGAACATAAACATCTTTTTCTCCACCCTCAAATTGATAATCTTCCGGAAATGATTGAATTAGAGCACATTCTTTTGGAGTCATCATTCTTATATCTCTTTCCCCGTATTTGATAAGTGATTCCGCTCCATCTTTCCAATATCTTGCAGAAATGGTATATGAGGGCTGATCAAGTTTATTAAATTGCCACCCGAATCCTACACCTTTCTGTTCGTTAATCTTTTCTCTTCTCTTAAATCCATTGATAAGTTTCCTAGAATAAAAATATTTGTTGGGCACTTTTTCTTTTTCAATAAGGATTTCTCCAATTCCATTCCATTTTTTCAGGTTCTTTTCTCCATTTTTAGAATGTGTGGCTTTTGGAAATTCAAGAACATAATTATTTTTTACACCTATCACGAAAATTCTTTTTCTTCTTTGAGGTATACCATAATCTGCAGTATTAACTATGTGCAATTCAATTTTGTAATCTTTAATTTTTGAAAACTCATTCAAAATTATATCAATAACTTTTTTACCATCTTCATCTTTCATAGATAAAAGTCCCCTGACATTTTCCATGATAAATACCTTGGGCTTTAACTCCCTTACAATTCTTAGATATTCTCTAAAAAGAGAGTTTCTTGGATCATTAGGTTGTCTTTTTCCAGCCATACTAAATCCCTGACAGGGAGGTCCTCCAACAATCACATCAATTGTTTTTAATCTAGTTTCTTTCAATATTTCCTTTCCTGAAATCTCCCTCATATCTCCACAAATAACTTTACTTTTAGGGTGATTCTTAGAAAAAGTAGAAATCGCCTTTTTGTTGTTATCTATACCTAACACCACATCAAAATCTTCCGCTATGAACCCTGTGCTAAGACCTCCTGCACCACAAAACAAATCAAGTACGGTAAACCTCTTTTTCATAATAATTTAAGGAAATTGGAATTTATAAATGCCTGGTTGATTTTTTATTTTATGCTCTCAAATTTTTAGCGCTTTCCAATCTGAATTTTTATAATTAGCTGTGACTTCCTATTATAACTTCTTTGTTCCTTAGCATGAACATCTACTATTTTAACCTGAGAATTTTGAAAACCACTCTTTGTCTATTTCTACCTCTTCTTTCATACTTACCTTTACTCCTAAATTCAATTCTTTCATTTTCTGAACCAACACTTCTCCATCTATGAGCTCAATAGGAAATGCTCCATCCCTTGATGCTTCGTCTTTTGCATCTCTAGAAAATGTTCCAGTTGTTATAAACAATCCTCTATCAGCTCTTCCGTCCATTGCTCCTCTAAAATCTCTTATTTCTTTTGAAGGAACGCTTCCCTTCCATCTTTTGCATTGAAATACTACTCTAAAACTTATAAGTCCTCCAAGCCTGACCATGCCCTTACCATCAATGCCTCCATCTCCAGATTTCCCAGTAACTTGAACTTGGATAAATCCGGACTCTCTTAATATTCTCTGACATAATCTTTCAAATGCATTTGCATCCATAAGCAATATTTGTGTTAATAGCTCTTCTTCCCAAGTTTCAGATCCGGATTCAGGCGTCTTTCCTTCCTTAACTTCTTCTTCGATTCCACCAGTTTCATAATCTAATTGCTTTACATATTTGTTAACTTCTTTTTTGTCAACTTCATTAATCTTCAAACCCTCAGTAGTTAATGCCCACACACCTCTTGCTGAATTTTCAAGAAGCCCATATCTTTTCAAATAATTTCTGGCCCAAGCGAGTCTGTAGCTTAAACTGGTTCTGTTACCTATATGTATCTCATTAATCTCTTTTTCTGTGAGTTTGAGAATTTCAGCCACTTTTTCGTCCATTTCTGAAACTGCGGCTGATCCTCCAAGTTCATGCAAAGCTTTCAATAAAGGATTGTACAGGTCATCATATTTTGGTACGGCCATACTAATCTAATAAAAACCCAAGTTTTATAGTTTTCTAACCCGTTAACAACCATTTAGAAAGAGTGTTCCCAAATCGTGTTTAATTCATATATAGGCCAGAAAAAGGCATTTTATTAGTGCCATCTATCAGGCCCATCTATTGGGTGTTAATCATTTACAAGTGCGTGAGAAAACATTTTTTGTTACACAATTTATGACACCTCTTATTGTAGGAGATGCAACACATTTTGTTTCACCACACACCACGAATCATCAATATCTCTCAACTTTTTCAACCAGAAAAAATAGGCGAGCAGGGATTTGAACCCTGGTCAACTCCTCCGCAAGGAGTCATTCTATCCGGGCTGAACTACTCGCCTGTTTCAATTTAGCAATATTTTTTGGGTTATTTGAACCTATCTCTTTTATCTATTTATTTAACATGTCAAAACCATTAAGATCAATTCTATATAGTGAAGCAGGCGAGATAAATCCCAATTTAAGAAGCATTTCTTTAACCTGTAAAATTAACTTCTGAGATTTGATAGTAAAAGTAACAACAGGATAATTTTCTTAGTTCTAATCCGATAAACTATGGGGGCCAAATAAAGGTCAACTAGTGGAAATAAAAACCTTTTCAGTTAGGCCATAAATCTTCAACAGGTGTTTTTGAACCCTCTATCCTTTCTCGATCATTTGATTCTTTACAAAAAGCCCTATAACTATTTAGCACTCTTCTAATTTGTTCCTCTTCTTCAATTGCATTCTTAATATCCTCAAGTCTTAATGTGCTAATTTTAGTTCCCCGACGAATTACTTTATAGTATCTAGGAAAAGATTCATCATCAAGTAAACCTCTAAAATTAGACATTCTAATTTCATAATAATGTCTAAAGTAACGTCTCAAACTGCTTTCTGATCTTCCTTCCATATTACCCCTAAAACTTTAGCTATAATCCATCAAAACAAATAATATCATGAACTGTCTTGTAACTGTGCATCTCTCCTTCTTTAAACCAAAGAGGGATTTCAATTTCTGCATCTTCTTTGTTCCCAGAAGCATGCACTAAATTCCTAACATTTAACTTGTGTGTATTTGCGTAATCTTTTGATATGTGAGTAAAGTCTCCTCTTATTGTTCCAGGTAAAGATTCATTAGGATATGTGCTTCCAACTAACTTTCGGGTAACTTTTATAGCGTCAACTCCTTCAAGAACAAAAGCGACAACCGGTCCCTCCTTCAAATAACCCACAAGCCCATCTCTTATCTCCTTGCCGTATCTCTCCGCAATATCATCTCGATAATGTTTTTTCCCAAAATCTTCGTCAATCCAAACCATCTTCATTGCGATAATCTTAAGTCCAGCATCTTCAAATCTCCCTAGGATTTTCCCAATTAAATTCCTAAAAATGCCATCAGGTTTTATCAAAACTAAAGTTCTTTCCTTCTGCATACCTCAACTAAAAAATCAGGCATTTTAAAGATTCCTATTCTAACACAACAAACTACTCAGTTATGATAAAATATCTTTCTTCCTTTTTGAAAGGGTGCAAGCTGTCTTTAAAGATCCCTATGCCTTTGTCTTTTGCTTCCGTTCCAAGAGTAAAATAAGGAATTTCAGAGTGCATCAAAGCCCTTTTATACATTAAAAATTTGCCCAAACCTCTATAACTATAATTTACTTTTTGATGAACTCCCACCCAATAATTTTTATTTAATTTACAAGATAAAGAATAACCTGCAAGTTTATCATTTATCTCTATAAATATCCACTCACCTTTTATTTTATCTTTATTTTCAACACAAAATATAGAATAATCAAGACTTAAATCAAATAGATCATTCTTTTCTTTCTGCCCTTTTTCCCAATATCTAATAAAAGAGATTATCTTCTCTCTAGAATAATCATTTAAAATTCTGTAATCCTGTTCTTTTTCAAATTTATGAACTTGTTTTCTAAATGAAGAAAAGTTTTTTCCTTTCATCTCAATTAAATCCTTAGTTTTATAATAATATTCTTTGCCATGTGCTTGCATAGTTCTTATTTGTAATTTTTTACTTGTTATCCTATCTACTTCTTCTTTTGTACAATGCGTAGCAACAGCTCTAATCATGTTTTTCTCTTTTTTTGGAAAAACTATGAAAGGAAAATCATTTTGAAACAATTCATCTCTTTCATAAAGTAAAAGTTCTTTATTCTTTGTTTCATAGAACCCATTAAAAGCAAGATAAAAAGGATTAGTAACA
>ERZ1292629.313-Hain-H43-01um-R1-313-length-51586-cov-12_pt2 | contig 18348 bp, 32 predicted proteins | sample MGYA00564399_ERZ1292629 | MGnify/ENA primary metagenome ERZ1292629 (study PRJEB36523, sample SAMEA6512636) | groundwater metagenome | collected 2019-01-08 | study: AquaDiva: Metagenomics assemblies of 32 groundwater samples | reverse complement strand
GGCGGGGGCATACCAAGTCAGAAACGGCCCGGCCAGGGGAACCTACTGCAAGAAACAGTGTTGGGAGATCGCTACAGAAGAGATGAAAACAGGGAAGCTTCACGATGATACAAAATTACCTAAAGTCGATGGTGAGGGGGTGGAGTAATTGAAGACATTTAATTTTAAAAAAGAAGACCTAGACTATTTATGTGCAGCCAAGTATCGGGTTGACTCCAAGAAACTAGATATCCAGATGATCAACCTTGGTATTGAAGCCTACATTTTGGGGATGGTGTTACCAAAACTCGGCGTTGGTTCCGAAGAGAAAGTCCACGTCAAGTATTATCTCGACAAAGGGACTCTTGAAGTATATGCCCAAGACGAGAAGCAACCAGACTATCAACTCAGTGCCGAAGCCCAGCCGGAAACTCCGGCCGAAGCGGCCCCGGAAAATAAGCCGGAAGAGACTGCGGGATGAAGCTGACGCTTTATTCAGTCGTCTAGTCCGAAGCCGGGGGTTATGTGTTCGGTGTGGTTCGGTTAATTCCTTACAGTGTGCCCATGTCATCACAAGAGACAACTTTCATCTCCGATGGAACTTCCGAAATGCTATGTGTTTGTGCGGAGGGTGCCATCTTTGGTGGCACAAGTGGCCATTTGATTCGACGGAGTGGTTCAAGTCTAGTTTTCCAGAAGATCATGAATACTTAACTCTTGAAAGCCGAGTTTTGGAAACAAATCTCGACTATGAAGAAGTTATCCGTACTTTAAAATCTGGGGGTGCGGACGGTGAACCGCTAGAGTAATTGTCTCTCAAGTCACGTCACATGGCAGGAAAAGGGACACGATTAGCGCGAGCGAAATCGGTAACTGCGACTCGTGACTGCAGGTCTAACCCTGTTGCCCCCAGATTCTAGAGTATGTTTGGAAACTTTATTCATAGTATGAATGACGTCTTCTCAATGGGGGGTACTGCCCATGTAAATATAAACGGCACCCGCTTTGAGGTAAAAAACGGTGAGGTGTGGATCAACGGCAAGAAGACCAAGGTTCCCCCTGGGGATCCATCTCCAACTCCCCCGAATAACGTTAAGGTTAAAGACAATGGTAGTTATGAAGTGAACGGAGACCTTATTGGAAACCTCTCTTTGTTTGGTAACTACATCACAGTAATAGTAAACGGAGATTTAGTTGGTAATGTTGCAGGGGCGACTACGGTCACAGTTAAGGGTGACCACGTTGGAATGTCATGATGCACTCTCAAAAATGGGAGATCATAAATCAGGACTCTTTGGGTTCGCTGTCTACTAAGGTCTGGTTGATTTATCGGGGGGGTGCTGTTCCCGAGCTGGCAAGGATTGATAACGGTAGACTGGTTTTAGAGAAAATCGAAAGCGACGGCGAAGAAAAAGACCCGACATTAAACATTCCATTTGATGTATGGCAAGCTCTTAAAGAGGCAATGGTAGACGGGGTCGAAAAAGATAAGAACGAAGTCGAGGCTGAACTGACCGCAACAAAGTACCATTTGGAGGATTTAAGAAGATTATTAAAACTAACATGACGCGTCGTCCCAATAATCAAGAATCTCCAACGAGTCTAGGTCGCGTTCCCACCTCAGCCACAGAGGCCGCCATCCTGGCAAGTACATCCACAACTTCCTCTGGCATCAGTCTCACCGAACGGGGGTGGAGTAATATGGTTTATCGAGCAATGCGAAGTATAAATAGGAGATTTGGCCCACACCGAGATTTCGAGCAAGCTTACCGAAACTGGCAACAACTTTATGGTTCCCCCCGTGAGGAGTACACCTTAACACTAGAAGTTAAACACCCTGGTTGGACTACCATCTCTTTTCCCGGCGGTGGTAGTGCAGAGGTAGCCGACACGTGGCAGATGAAAGGATTAGTTGAGTTATGCAAACAATCTAAACAAAATGAAGAAAGGTGATGGTACTTTTGATTACATAGGATGGGGTGCAGGACTGGAGGAACCCCGAGAGTTGCGTACCGTGGATTGGCAGCTGTATAAACTGGCGATGTCATTTAAGGCGATTGGCATTACCATCGTCATGTTGTTGGCGGCTATTTTATTTATTTTGGCAGTAACGGCCACCGCTATCCTATAGTTGCATAAGTGGCATAAAGAGCTATAATTGCTTTATGGATCCAGATAACGTCGCCACACAAGCCCCTACGAAGCCCGTTTTAGCAGAAGAGGGTATAGTCATCCACCCAGGAGATCCCCCATTGAAACCCGACGTACTTGAGGTCCAGAACGTAACAAATGAAGCGGCGCCAGTCCTAAGTTTGTCCCAAGAATTTGAGCCGACGCCCGACATGCTTAAGTTTAGAGATACTTTGATACGGACTGATGCCATGCGATCTGGTGTACGTGAAGTTTGCAGGATGGCCGGTTTACACGAGGATACCTACTACAAATGGTCATTACGGCACGGTGAAGTTTTTAGAAAGTGGATCGGCCAGCAATGGGGAATGAGGAAACAGGCTGGACTTATCAAACTTCTTGAGATCGGGCTGGCTAGGGCCGAACACGACTTTGAGTACTGGGAGAAGATGGTTGAGCTTTTTGGTAGAGACGACATGATCGCCCCCAGCCCGGCTAATAACTGGGAGGCTGTCCAGCGGGTAACGGCACTTTACACTTTAGAGAAACAAAAGGAGAAAGATGGCTGACACGCTGCCAGGAATTAAAGTTTACGGCGCTGAAAAGTGGGAGGAGATGGACTTTGAAACGGCCCAGACCCACTATCTCATTAAGGTATTTTGTAAGAATTGTCGGAAAAAGCTTTGGATCCGGGCGGTTAAGGGATTTGTTGTGTCTAACTTTCTTTGTCCATTATGTGAGTGTGCGACTCTAGTTCAGGAGGAATTCCAATGACTGCTGTAAACACACGAAAGGACGGTGATTTATACGAACCATGACTTTGGTGCGTTAGTATTTAACGTCGCCCTAGCATTCTTCTTCGTCTTTCTCGGGAGACTGTACGGCATTCTGTGACACCCGGCTTGGATTACGGTCGTTTCATAGCCGACAACTTTGATATTGTCGACAAGGACACCCTGGAGTCTATTCCGTTCGTCCCTTTGTCGGCCCAGTCGCAGTATCTCAACGCGATGACGCTTCGGGATATCATCCTCAAACCCCGGCAATTAGGCTTCTCATCTCTTATTGAGGCCATCTTCACTGTCGACTTTATTTCCCGGCCCAACTCACGGGGGGTTATTATTTCGCATGAGTCCGACGCCACCCAAAGGCTTCTCGATAAGGTCAAGTTCTTCCTAGAGTCGTTTGCAAGGCGACGTGGCCGCCTATTTACCCTCAAATACAACTCCAAGTCCGAACTGGTCAACGCCGACATCAACTCGGTCCTGTACGTTGGTACGGCGGGTTCACGCTCATTCGGCCGGGGTGACACGATCCACAACTGTCATCTCTCGGAGTACTCGTTTTACCCCAATCCCGGCGAGATATTTACTGGTATCTCTCAAGCAGTCCCGGCCAATGGTCGAATCATCATTGAATCCACGGCAAATGGTATGGGTAACGACTTCCACAAGAAATGGGTAGAGGCCAAGAACGGCGAATCTCCTTTCAAAGCTCACTTCTTCCCTTGGTTTATCCACAACAAATACGCACGAAACGTGCCTGATGGATTTACCTTAGACATAGACGAGCAGGAGTACATGGTTCGGTTTGCTGTTACTAAGGAGCAGATCGCCTGGAGGCGGGACAAAGTTAAGGAATTAGGCGACGATGACAAGTTTAAACAGGAGTATCCGGCTACTGATTACGAAGCGTTTCTGTCTTCGGGCCGGTCGGTATTCTCTAACGTCACGCTTGACTGGTATCTCACCCACACAGCCAGGGAGCCGATAGCTGTGGGCAATTTAGTCGGATTCAAGCCGGTGGCGTATGATTCTAATCCAAAGGGATTCATCAAGATCTACGAGTGGCCTAAAACGGGCGAACAGTTCATCATCGGGGCTGACGTGGCCGAGGTGAATGACTACTCCTGCGCTCAAGTGCTTAATCGTACCACTCTCGATCAGGTGGCCGTATGGCACGGTCGGTGTGATGCTGATGTATTTGGTCGGGAGCTATACCGCCTGGGAACGTTCTTCAACGGCGCTACAATCGCCGTGGAGCGGAACAATCAGGGGTTGGCGACTCTTTACTCCTTGAGGGATCTAAATTACCCGTTCATCTGGTTCAGGGAGAAAGTGGGCGAGATCGCCGAGCAGCAGACGCTTGAGTTGGGTTGGGTCACTGACATGAAGACCAAAGACCTGCTCATCTCCGACTCGAGAGAGCTGATTCGCACCAAGTCGATTGTCCTTAACGACAAAGACACTATTCGCGAACTCATGGCCTACGTCTATGTGGCCCACGGTACAATGGGCCGGTGGATTGCCGGGGCCGAGACTGGAGAGTACGACGATAGGGTCATGGCCCTCATGATTGCCATTCAGATGTACAATCGGGTTCCTTTACAGACAACCGACGCTAATCCGATAGCCCGACCGGAAGAGCCTGGTCCTTTTAAGGTCACCCATACTGCACCCACCCAAATGTCCAACAATGAGATAGCCGCACCGGGCGTAGGGATGGAGGAATACTTCTGATGTCTAAAATACCTTTTACCTCTAAACAACTTAATGAAATTTCCGTCTGGAGATACTTTATCCCCACAAATTGTGACTGGGGAGAAGAAAACGATGCCGACAAAATTAAATTCTTCGGGTGGTCGGAACGAGGACTACACAAAGACCTAACAGGTATTCCTAGTTACAAACCGGAGGGAAGGACTTTCTTCCACGCTCTTTACTGGGGAAAAATATGGGCATACAGATCTGTCCACGAACTCTATGAGGGCGCAATCTTAGATGGGACGGTGCCGTACTACAGTATCCTAGGGGGACATGAAGGAGAAGACATAACGCCCAGGTGTGTGGTGAACTTTCTGAAGAAGGAGATGTTCAAGGGCTTAGACAGTGAAACAATAGAAGAGTGTTATCAACAAATTCTCAAAGAGAAGACTGGGGAGTGCTTCTAATGAATGAATTAAACGCAACGGACGAGAACCTGTTTGGTGAGTTAATCCGGCGGCTCCGGCCATACCTCTTTGATATTGAGGCGGCTATCGACAAGATAAGCCGGACGCCAGGGTTTGGTACGGTAGGTTTCACGGTGACTATCAAAGACCACCAAGTTATCATGCTTGACTCAACCGTCACTGAAAAGAAGAAGTATGTCTAACAAAACCATTCGAGTTCCAATTCTGAACGTCGAGTATAAGGTCGTCGTTTGTTGGGGTACTCCGGCTTACGTGGCTGGTGTCTTTAAGAGATATAACTATCCTCCACAACTAGTCGGCACCGACGGCTTCCGGGGCAGGTGTTACTACCATGTGGGGTGTTTCCCAATAATCCTCATGTCAGCCAGGCCATCTACCCCCACCCTGATCGGAACACTGGCACACGAGGCCGTACACGCCGTCGACTGGGTGTTTGACGCAATAGAAGAGAAGCGCTCCGATGAGGTTTACGCTCATTCAGTGGGTGCCATCGTCAGGGAGGTGCTAAATGCCGCAGGTTGAGAAAACCGGCCAGTCTAGTATTGAAACGGGTCGTGAGTTTTACTCTCGTAGAATAGCTGCTTTAGAGGCCACAATTAAAGATACCCCACCCACTTCTTGGGAGTGGCTACAAACCACAGAAGAGATCGAACGGTATCAATTACTCTGGAAACAACTCGAGCGCCGGGAGGAATCCAAACAATTCAAGGGGTGACGCGTCTCCTGTGCTATAATTAAATCGGTTAAATACCCAAGGGAACTACCCAGGGGAGCCAGTGTGGCTCTCCTTTTTTTATGGCCACTATTGACGACATCGCTTCACGGTCACAGGTATTTGGTAAAGTCACCAGGGCTGATATTCTGGAAGCGTTGGAGGTTTATCGTGATGCGGCTAACGAGCAGGAGAATATGTCGAACTTTCTAGATTTAGTCGGAACAGTTTCACCCACCGACAAACAAAAGATTCTGGCCGATCTTAATTCTTATCAAGTTTCCTATCCAAGATGACCGACCTAGCCCTAGTATTTGTTGTCTTCTTTCTTCTCTGCTACGTGGCGGCGCGGGAGTATTTATATCACCAACAGATTAAGTTCCTAACCAAGCTTGCTTCCGGCGATCCCCACCCCGACGTTTCAGGTAAGGTTCCTGAACCAGCCAACCCCATCGCCAAAGAGGAACCCAACGAGATCCCCATCACCGAAGATCATCCGTTTGTGTTGCCCAAGGAATTTAATTTGGAGGTTGAGGGCCAGGAACCCCGCTCCGTGAAGCTTGAATAATGGCTACTAAACGAACCCAAATCCCAGGTCAGTCCGACCGCCCTAGTAAGAATGATCTCAAAGAGGCTGCTATAAAGGCGGCTCTGGAGGATAAAGAAACGGCTGACAACCTGGCCTCCGAGACCAGACTCGCCCGGATTAAGACCCTATTCAGGACGGCCGCTGAGTCCCGCAGGCGTTACGACTGGGAGTGGCTGTCCCGAGACCTATTCATTCGGGGATTCCAATATTCCAGGTACAACCCAGCCAATAAGACCGTCACGTTGGCCACACGCAGCTCTACACGCATCCCTGTCAACTTGGTGGCGGCGCACATGCGGGTCATTAAGAATCAGGTGACCGCTTTCCGGCCCAAGTGGGAAGTCATGCCCAACGCCTACTCTGACAACTCTATTGAGGACGCTCAAATGTCTGGCAAACTCCTTGACTCAATCTACATTCGCGAGCGCATCAGAGAGAAGATAAAAGAGGCTGTTATTGACGGTCTCAAGACCTCCGTCGCTTGGTGGCAGGTGGTCTGGGATCCCGAATATTACGACCGCTACGGTAACAAGGGCGACGTTCGCATCTGGTCTCTCGATCCGTTTGATGTGTACGTTGATCCTTACGCTACCTCAATTCAGGATGCCGAGTTTATTGTCAAAGCGGTTAGAACTTCACTCGACGCTATCAAAAAGAACCCTAAATATAACGTCCCCGACAATCTTGGGGGGACGTCCAAGCTGGCCGAGTCGGAGTATAAACAGTTCCTACTTCAATCTGTAAAGATGCTGGGTCAGTACCAGACCCCCGACAACGACCAACAAATTCTCAAAGAGGCGTGGGTTAAGGAGCGGGGCGAGAACGGCAGGGTTAAAGTCCGCATCACCCACTACCTGGATTCGATGGAGCGACCCCTGTACGAGGATCTATCTGACGAGGAGGATCTGTCTTCGTTCTGTTTGTATCGTGCAGACATCAACCCCCGCGAGATTTACGGCGAGTCCTGGGCTAAGCATACAATCCCCATCAACCGGGTCATCAACGCCCTGGAGTCGTCTAAGTTCGACTACAACTACCGCTATGCCAAAGGAAGACTGGTAATCGACAAGAACTCCGGGGTCCGGGTGGTTACCAACGAACACGGCTCCATTATCGAAAAGAATCGTGGATCGGAAGTTACGTCCCTTCCCCTCCAGCCACTTCCGTCCACCTACGACACTCAACTGGACAAGATGGTCCGGTACTTTGAGGATATATCCGGCGCTCACGATGCCTCTCTTGGGCGACTCCCTACAGGTATTACCTCCGGCGTTGCTATCGCTGAACTTAAACAGGCGGATGCTACCAACCAGGACGACCTAGTTGATAACCTAGAACACTTCCTCGAAGACGTTGGTATGAAGATTCTCTCTATTATGGCCAAACACTACACTACGCCCCGCGTAATCGAGGCCACGGGGTCTGATAAGCCCTATGACTACTTCGCTGTGGTTGGTGAGGCTGGTGGGAAGCGCCTCAAAGATTCCTACCGGGTGGGGAAGAAAGACTACCCCCTAGTTAGGTTAACTGAAAAGAACCAGATCCGGGTCAACATCGGCTCCTGGCTGGCGTTTACCAAGGAAGCTCGACAGAAAGAACTCAAAGAGCTGTTTCAGATCCAAGCGATTGATCAGAAGACCCTCCTGCAACACTTGGAGTTTGGGGACATTGACACAATCATGGAGCGATCCCGCTCCGAGGCGATTCTCAAATCTAAGCGGGGAGCGCCGGGGAATACCGAGACCGGAGTGTCAGAAGAAGAGTTGGCTCTGTCTGAAAACGAAATGATGCTTGAGGGAGACTCCTCTGTTCAGGCCCAACCCCAAGACGATCACCAAACCCATCTTGCCATTCACCCAGAGGCTCTGAGTGGAGATTATGATGATATTGTAAATGCCCATATCCAGCAACATGAGGCTCTTTCAACTCAGGCTCCCACCCCGCAAGTTCCACAACCCCCCGCTATCCCTGGTAATCCCCCAGGTGTCATGCAACCAGACCAACTGGCAATGATGGCCGAGGGCGCACCGGGCATGGCTCCGGGTGGAATGGGAGGGGGTGAAGGTTATGCCGCTTACTAAACAAGGGTCTACCGTTATGGCTGCCATGAAACGAACCTATGGCAAAAAAGGTGAGCAGGTTTTCTACGCGTCTAAGAATGCTGGGAAGCCCGGCTCTTCTAAATGGGAGAAAGGTAAACACAAATGATCATGCCTGACTTTGATATAATTAAATACAGTTCGAAAGACAAACCCTCCGAGTATTAACGGAGGTTTTTTGTTGCTATGCAATTTACTAAAGGACAAATTCCCTGGAACAAGGGGACAAGGGGTCTTATGAAGGCTTGGAATAAAGGCCAAGTTGGGGTTCAAGTGGGATGGAGCAAGGGACTCACAAAGAATACCAACCCCATTGTTAGAAAAATTGCTGAATTCAAGGTGGGGAAAACCCGCCCCGATCTTCTGGGGAATAAATTTAGAGAGGGAATTCGCCCCAAGAGCTGGCGGGGGGGGATAACGCCCGCAAACAGATTAGAAAGGATCAAGTTTGGGAAAACTATGCGAATGATGGTTTTCAAGAGAGATGATTACACGTGTCAATTGTGTGGGGCGCGGAGGACACCCATACAAGTAGACCATGTAATGTCTTGGTCTGGCTACCCCGATCTCAGATTTGACTTGGGTAATTGCAGAACTCTTTGTGCCAAGTGTCATTACTTGATTACATTTGGTAGGTCCATGTCTCCCGACACGAGGACGTGGGGTCATAATCTAAAATTTGTGCGGAGGGGGGGTGGTTAAAATTTACGCAACTTATGTAGCAACTGACAATTCGGCCGGTGATGCCCAGGTTCTGGGTGCTGCTGGTCGAGACGTCTACGTCAGGAGAATAATCTTCGGACTTCCTGCGGATTCAAAGGTGTTCAATCTTTACAACAAGCGGGTAGCTCCGGGACATGTTTCTGGAATGGGATCGGTCTCAGTGACTGATGCCGTTTTACAGATTACCCAACCGACTGCCGCCGCCGGTAAGGACTGGGTGACCAACGTCGACCTGACGGATTCTCCGATTCAGGTAGATGGTGGATCTTTTCACACCGATATCACAGACACTACGGTGATCTGGGAATACGTCGATGAGGCGAAAGAATAACCAGTGAACAGGCGCATGTTCATTTACCCTGTCCCTCGCAAGGGGGACAGAGATAAGCGAACAAAGTTAATTTCGCTGTAATAAAAGGAGGTGACTAAAATATGATGAAGTCTCCAGGCGGAGGTGGAATGGGCAAACACGTGTCCATGAAGCACGAAGCCGAAATGAAGACCTCCCCAGGTGGGGGTGGAAAGAGCGCCAGCGGATCATCCGCTAAGGGCGGCTACCACGCTCATATGGATGTTGGTCGAGGTGGAAAAGCGGCATACAAACCGCAGATTGCGGAACACCTAAAATCCGCTTAACTTTACAGCTCTTTGACAAAAGAGAAAGACAATTTGTCCGAACCGCTAGGGGTTTCGTACCTGCGGGTGGGTTTCTTTCCTTTCGGAGAGTTGTCTTTCCCCGCTCGCAGATCCGAACTCCTTAACGGGAGTTCTTTTATTTCGTGGTCACTACGTTACTGTGACAGGCTCGCAACCATAACTGCTATGAAAGGAGGTGAACATAATGAGTGATCTTGACAATAAAGATCCCAAAGATGTTACCGGGGACGATCAGCCAAGTTCCACCCAACCGGGAAACAAAAAGGAAGCTGATGATGGGAAGACGGCGACTGACGAAATTCACGCTGACGCTGGGAAACCATCAGAGGAGGAATTGGAATGGGCCAAATTGAGTGGCAGGACTCAAGATCGCGTTCGCGACCTTATCCGACAAAGAAACGAGGCTACGGCCAAGTTATCTGACACCGGGAAAGTTGCCGCTGAACTGCGAGACCAACCTACAACTCAGGCCACCCTGTCCGCTGAGGATCAGGAGGCTGTCCGCCAACTTAAGCGACTAAATGTCGCCACGCGCGACGAGACTGTGACCAAGGAGGATTTGCAGACGATTAAGGATCGTATGACCCTGGATCGTGAGCACGAACGTCTAACCAACAAATACGGTGGGGACGACGGGAAGCCCGCTTATATCTCGGAAGAGGTAGAAGAGCATGCAAAGAAGGCCGGAATCTACAACCTCGAAGCGGCATACCGCGATCTGTTCTTTGATGAACTGATCGACTGGGGTGCAAAACAACGTGGTGCGTCTGACGCTAAAACTGGCGCTCCATTAACTACACAACCAAAGTCGGCTCCTAAAGATGAGCCAATGTCAGCAGAGTCTATATCTGAACGACTCCGCCGACCCGATGGGAGAGTGTGGTGGGAGAAGAACCGTGAAAAGGTTCTTGCGGCAATGCCGGAGTTGGTGGGGGGACAGTAGCCTATTTTGACCTCCTTTTAATTACTTATTTATTTGAGAGGAGGTGAACGAAGAATGGCTAATATCACAACCACCACAGCTGCAGTTTTCCTACCAGAAGTCTGGTCTATGGAAACTCTGCGTGCTGCGGAGAAAGCCCTCGTCATGGCTGGTTTGGTCAAAAGATATGACAGCTTGGTTAAATCGAGAGGTGACACGATTCACATCCCGAACATTTCCAACTTGTCTGCTAATGACAAGACCCAAGGTTCTGAAACCACGACCCAGACGGTGACCGAGTCGGAGACAACTATTTCCATCAACAAATGGAAAGAAGCGTCTTTCGAAATCGAAGACATCGTCAAAGTGCAAAGCAACTACGACCTAATGAGTGAATACACCTCAAAGGCCGGTGAAGCTATCGCACGGGTAGTGGATACAGATCTCTTGGCTCTGTACTCCAGCTTGACATCCACTGATGTGGGGACTTACGGCAATGATTTGACCGACGCCGTACTTGTGGCAGCTATCCAAACTCTTGATGAGGTGGATGCTCCACTCGAAGATCGTAGTTTAGTGATTGCTCCGTCCCAAAAGGCGGCAATCATGAAGCTCGACAAGTTCGTCAAAGCTGACTACTTGGGTAATTACGACCAGGCAACCCCGGTCAAGAAAGGCCCGAATAGTCGCTGGCTGTGGGGAGACATCTATGGCGTGCCTGTTTACTACACTAATCAGGTTCCGTCCACGGCTGGTACTCCTACACAACTCCACAACGTCTTGTTCCACAAGGAAGCTTTCGCGTTGGCTTTACAGCAAGCGCCTAGGACGCAGTCCCAATACAGGATTGAGTCTCTTGGATACCGCTTAACTGTAGATGCGATTTACGGGGTAAGCGCCCTGAGGACCACGTTCGGAGTAGAAGTTCGCAGTTAGGATTCTTGGCTATTTATAGCCACTTTCTAACAATCGAGCTGAAATAAATTTCCCCGGTACTACCTGCAAGTAGGCCGGGGATTTTTAGTGATATATATGGTACAATTACCCCACAAGACAACTCTATGAACCTCCACAGGCTTAACAGGCACCTTATCTTTTCGGGCGAGAGCCACATCTTTACTCCAGCAGACCCATTTCAGATATATAAGAGGCTCGCCAGAATCTTCATTAAAGCCCACCACTACTCCAACGACGTTATTTTCGAGGATCAAACCTCACTACCATACCAAAAACTCTTCGACTTTGACGTCAACTGGAACTTTGACCATACTGACCGTAAGTCATTGCCCCTACGTTTTCTAAAATGGGTTTATCAGGAAATCCCCACCCAGTTTTGGAAGTTCAATGTGTTTATTGACGTAAACAGACAGCGCCTGCGTGAGGCCGCCGTAGCCAGCGACCCCCAGATAATCTGGATAGACATGCACCAGATAAAAAACAAGACAAAGGCGGTCACTTTGACCGAAAATGTTCTACGGGATCTACGATCGTCGGTAACATACTTACCAAACTATAACCACATCTGTCGCTCTGTGTCCTCTTGGAGAAGTGACTATAAATATAATTTTGGTTCAGTTGGTGAACCTTTATCTACTTGGAAAGGGGGTGAGCAATACGTCTAAAAACAGAAGTCTCATGCTACCAAAGGGTTCATTAAAACTTGCGGCGGCGGATGTTCAAAAAGAGTTAGCAAATGAACACATTGAAATGCTTAAGGATTATGTCAAGGGTGTTTACCGCCTCAGGCATGACTATGAGCAGCAGGTCAAGGACATTGAGTCTAAAATCAAGGAAGTCGATTCAGTTCTCGACCAGTTTGATGGTGGCGATGTTGATGCCATTAAGCGCATTAAAGTTCCCGCTAGATTCCTTGACGAGAAAACCGTTCGTTTGGCTGGTCTTGATTGGGACAGCGATGAAAAGTAGTCAGGGTGGGGGTGTTATAATTTCTTGTCTACAGATGAGTTCTGGGGAGTAGTCTCCAAGCCTAGCTTGGGACAAGCGCCCAACCCTCTCACCAAGGTTATGGCAGCGATGGTGATGTACGCTTGCGCTGGCGACGGCCAGCCGCCGGGTTCTCCCTGGAACTGATTTGTAGACAACTGGAGGTGTAGTTGATTGGCACAACGACACTCTTCCAAAGTGAAGAAGCGGGTTCGATTCCCGCCACCTCCTCAATTATGAAGTGGGTTGAAGTATCAGCTGGTCATCAAAGACTCGTTTCCGACGACGATCCCCGACCGGAACTCAAGCGGAACCCAAATAACAGAAGTCTGGGGGTGGGTATAATTCTTGGTCGTGGCGCACGTCCTGGGTTTGACTATTACACTCCCGGCGGTAGGAAGCACTCCATCTCCAACGCCCACTACAAAGATATCAAGAGTCGCAAGTATCATTCGAGTGGGGAGGTTAGTCGATGAATATCGCCGTTCTCTTGCCGACACGTGGGATTTTGTTCACCCGAACGCTATCTAGTCTCCTCCGCAACGTTTTCGGCCGTTCTGGAGGATTACAGGGGGGCGTAGGCACGGATTTCATCGTTTCGGAGGGTCTAAAGATCCCCGAAGCCCAGAATTTTCTCGTAGAAGAGGGTTTGAAGACCGACGCTGATGCCTTTTTGATGATTGAGGAGGACAATGTTCTCCCTGACGGGGCCATTGAGAAGATGTTGGAGACCCCCGGCGATATAATCTGCATTGATTACCCGGTCGCCAATGGTTACTCGACGATTTGTCGCAAGGGGGGGAAGATTCTTTGGTGTGGTTTGGGGTGTACCCTAATCTACAGGCGGGTATTTGAAACTCTCTCCAAGCCGATTTTTAGAACCGACCAGACACTTCGAATCACCGACCTGGAGAAAATGGAGTATGTATTAGAAGACGTCCCGAACAAGTACGGGGGACACGATATTCTCCTTGGCTACTACGCTAATCTAGCGGGTTTTACCATTTCTCAGGCTAAGGGGTTTGAGTCGTCTCACCTCCGATCAGATATGCTGGGCCACAACGAAAACAACAAGGGGTTCCGAGCCATCTACCAACTCGACTCTGTGTCCAAGCGACAGGACTACCCAGCGTGATATAATTAAACCTATTACTACCCAAGGAAAGTATCCAGGGCGGCCACAGAGCCGTCCGTTTTTTATGAAAGGGGGTGGAACTTAATGGCAGTACACGCAAACCAATCCAAGGCCGTCCAATCTGATAGTGTTGCTTTTAACTCGAGTACAAACGTTGAAGTTGACTTCGGAGCAAAGATCAAGCAGTTAATCGTCAAAACCTCAGCTGATGTTCGTTTGGGTTTTGATACCGCAGCCAATGCGTCTGACTTTATGTTGGTGGCCGCCGACCTCGTTGTCAGAATCAGCCCATGTGAATGCTCGAAGCTTTATGTTCTTGGGAATAGCACCACCGGAACTCTTTATTTCATTGCAACCAGATAACCTATGGCTAGAACCCTAAACAGCTCACCCAACCTGGTGATGGCCAGAATGGTGGGTGGCTTTAAACAGTCTATCCGCGAAAGCCTGGCCGAATTTTCCAATACCCCCCTTAAATTAAAATCAGACATTGGGGAGCAACTTCGTGCCGTCCTAAAAGATCAACCCACCCGAGAAGATTTCGAAAAGCTTCTGGATGCCGTTAAATCTATCCGCCCCGCCACACTAAACGTCTCCAACGGTGCCGACAAACTTGCTGTGGATGGAATGTATGGGGAGGATGTACTCGACGGCTTGGTCAACGTTACTGAGAACGTAAAGAAAGTCCCCGAAGCTATTCAGGCCAGTACCTCTCAACTAATGAAGTCGCTGGCTAATATAAAACTTGAGATTCCGGCTGTCCAAAAAGTCTCTGGCGGGGTCGATATAACAAATAAGCCGGAGGTTCTCGTCCCCCAACTTCGGGAAGTAGTTGGTCAGTTAGCCAACATTAAGAGTGAATTAAAATCGCTAGTTCCCAAAGACCTCGTTTTCCCCAAGTCATTCAAGATAGACAACGTTGGAGACCTGCAAAATTTGGTTAATGTCTCCAGCAAAGAGAACGCCGACAGAATAGCCGAAATGGTCGATAAGATATCCCAAGCTCTCACCAAGCTCCCTAAAGTAGAGTTCCCCGACGCAATCTCCGTTAATAACTTCCCCCCGCAAAAATACCCCCAGCCGGTTACCCACATGTCCATAAATTCACTTAACGGTTTTATCAAAACCACTGCGGTTACGGTTGGCACCGGCCTCACTAAATTGCCAGATTATGGCGAACTCTCTAGCCGTCGTTCCCTCCAGATTTATAACAACTCATCCACGGTCACCGTGTTCATTGGCGGGTCGGATGTAACTGCGACAAACGGCTTACCCGTCCCCACCACTTCCTATTCTCCAGTCATAGACGCTGGCCCCAAAACAATACTTTATGGAGTTACTTCCTCCAGTACCGCAAACGTGCGGGTCATTGAAGTATCGGACGAGGCCTCGGGAAGATAAGGGTATAATTAAAAAATGGCTAGTGGCGATATTAACAGGTCGTGATATAATAAAATCATGTCACGTCAATTCTGGACAGAGCAACTCTCTTGGGCTACAGCGGATGGTACGGCAATTGCAACCACTGCCACCGAGACGATCATCTTCCCGAATGTAACCATCCCGGCTAACTATATGCAGGATGGAAGAACCCTAGTTATAAATGCTAGCGGGAGATGGAGCAATGTTATAACCGCCGCCCCTACGCTGACCTTTGCGCTAAGGTGGGGTGGGGTTTCCGGAACGGTTCTTACTCAATCCCCAGCCTTATGGACACCGACGACTGCTACGGCCAATGCTCAGTGGTTTTTGAAAATACTCGTACAAACTCGCTCCAATGGAGCAACGGGGACAGTTTTTTCGCAGGGGATAGTCACCATGACAGAGGACGTCGGCGTGGGAGCTTCCTTTGGCGTAGCCGCCGTAAGCCAGACATTTCTTATGGGAAGTGCCGGGCTGGCTACTCCCGCTGCTGTCACCGTGGACTTAACCGCCGACACAGCTCTTTCCTTAACCGCCAAGTGGTCGGCTTCAGATGCGAGCAACTCTTTAACTGGTCATATTTACACCATACAGTCTCTAAACTAAGTGAATGGCAGATGTAACCGTTTCCACCCTGCCCGGCTCAAATTATCAGTATGCCATGCGGTCGGTGGTATTCACCAACAGAGACACTGGTTACTATTTTTATATCGGTAGTGGTAATGACTTTGACTATCACAAAACTACCGATGGAGGGAAAACTTGGGGATCGGGGGTAGATATTTTTACCGGAACCGTAATTGGGTGCGATGTTTGGTACGATCAATGGACTTCCGGGGATACTGGCAGAATAATACACATGTGGTACTTTGATACATCGGCAGACACTGTTACTTATCGGCAACTAAACACCGTGACCGATACTCTCTCAACAGCAGTGAACGTATTTGTAGGAGGAAGTGCTGTAGGCGGACGGGGAGTGTTTGTTAGTGGGACAAAAGCGAGTGGTGGCAATTTATATTGTTGCTTTGACATCGATGGAGGTACAGAAAAAGGGTTTTACCGATCTGTCGACAATGGGGCTACCTGGACAGCAAGAACTGATCCTGTGGAGGCCACCTTAGACCAAGCCTTGTTGTTTCCAGCCAATGCCGCAGATAGCCAGGATATATGGCTTCTTTACGACGATGATTCAGCTACGGAGTTGACTGTTCAAACTTACGACGATTCTGGTAATTCTTTTTCTGAATCTGCCGCCCTGACCTTTGATAATGACCCAAATAACGCTGTGGGGCAGTATGGGTTTTCGGGCTCAATCAGACATTCTGACGGTCATCTAATCTTTGCATTTTTTAACGCTTATGATGCGGTGGGAGAGGATTTTCTCTGTTATGACTGGGACGGCTCAACTGCCACAGCCCTGACGGCCCTTACTACCGACATAGACGATATGTATTACCCCAGTGTTTATTTGAACCAAGACCAGCCAGATTATATTTACATTGCATACATCGGCAAAAGTGACGGGTTAGAAACTTTGGGAACCACAAATAGCGTCTACTATGCACTCTCGAAAAATCGAGGGGTTACCTGGACGATGGATACTGCTTATTCTGCCAGTTCAACCGACTATAGACACACCTGGGCACCCCTGAATGGAGAAAGATTTCTTGTTCTTTTCTTAGATATTTCAGCAGTTGACACACTTACCAACAACGACAACAGCAAAGAATTTGGGTTCACTGGCCTAAACAATTTCCAGTCTGGATCTGCGACTGGAGTGGGAAACACGGGTATTATCAGTGTGGCAGAAAGGGTTAGATAAGATGATAAATTACTACCTAGTTCCAGCACAAATTACCACGGAAAACGGCGAACCCAGCCGATCTCCGAAATATGTGGGGGATCTCAAGTTAAACTGGGCTGGAGTTTATATAGAGACTAAAGACTGTTATGTGATGGTTGTAAATAGTATCAATCCCATAAAACTAAACAGCCTGAAGTCTCAGGTCGGCGTAGTTGAGCTAGACAACTCTAAACAAACTAAGCAGTCAGTGGGGAATATACTAAACATCCCTCTCGTATCTGACGGGGACGATCTAGTAGAAGTAGTGGCTAAATTGCAGGAACCGTTATTTACAAAGGACAAAATTTGGGTTGACAGTGACTAAATATGGCGGACTTAGCCTCTGATAATTTTAATAGAGCGGATGGTGATAGTTTGGGTTCAAATTGGACGGAACAGGTTGGAGATTTTGATATTCTTACCAACCGGGCAATTCAGAATACAGCAAGTGGTAACAATATAGCGACATGGGATACAAATATAAGCTCGTCTCCAGCTGGGGATTACAATATCAAATCCATAGTAAGATGCGATGTTACCGGGGGAGCCGCTGTTGTGGGACGGTGGACCGCTTCGACAGACTATTACCAGACCCATCTTAATACCGTTTCTCAGGACTTGAGGATTAGGAAAAGAGTGGCTGACGTTGCTACGACTCTTGGCACTTATGTTGGGGGGTATGGTATTACCACAGATTACACCATAGAAATGAAAATGGTGGGAAGCACCATAACGGCCTATGAGGCATCCACGCTCCGATTAACTGTTACTGATTCAGATTTAAAGGCGGAGGGTAAACCGGGATTGTTTGCTGATAGTGACGGAAAGGTTTATGACGATTTCCTTGTCTCAGGCAACATGGCTGGGCTAAGGTCTATTTTTACGAGTAATCATCTTCGTCCCCGTGTATTTGCACCGGGGATAGCGAGATAGATTTCAAAACCAGTTTCGTAATGGGGTAGAATAGAAGTCAAATGTCATTCCTTCAACTTAGAAGCAAATTAAGGCCCGTTTCATTAGATATTCCACAGGCGGCGGGGTCTGCTTCTTTGAGTCCTTCGGCCTCCCTCTCCCCTTCGGCATCTCTCTCCCCCAGCACCTCTCTTTCACCAAGTGCTTCCCTGTCTCCGAGCGCCTCTTTAAGCCCCTCTGCATCCCTTTCTCCCTCTGCCTCACTTAGTCCAAGCGCAAGCGAGTCGCTATCTTTAAGTCCATCAGC
>ERZ1292629.2000-Hain-H43-01um-R1-2000-length-18353-cov-8_pt1 | contig 18353 bp, 16 predicted proteins | sample MGYA00564399_ERZ1292629 | MGnify/ENA primary metagenome ERZ1292629 (study PRJEB36523, sample SAMEA6512636) | groundwater metagenome | collected 2019-01-08 | study: AquaDiva: Metagenomics assemblies of 32 groundwater samples | reverse complement strand
CCAGAGCCATGGGAAGTCGAGGAAATTACAAATCGCTTCACCAATCCCCTAGCAGAGTTGGCGGGTGATGCGACTCTCGATCCCTTGAACCTTATACCCGCCGCTGTTATGGCGCGCATCTTTGTCGGCCCCGCCAAATCCCTGCTACGAGGTGCTGGTACTGGAGTCAGGGTTGCTGGTACTCATCTGGATGATTTGATCTTTAAGGCCGCTGGTGGAAGACCTCTCAACTGGATTTCATCTGCGCTCAAAGCTGAGTCTATCGGCTCCGCAGCCGGTAAGCAAGGCCACAATCTTGTTGCCATTCTTCAAAGTGCCGCTCGATCAAGTCCAGAAGTAAGCGGGGTGATAGACACTCTTAGCCTATCCCTTCGCGCGTTGGCCGATCCCGCTTCTGTTCCTCTTGGGGAGCTTGAACGCCGCGGCATTCGTGAGTGGCACTTGTCCCAGTTGGACAATATCCTTGGGTCGATGATGCGCGGTCGTAAGACTCTAACCCGCGAGCAGGCAATTAAGACGTTAATTGAAACTGTACAGGGAACGGCAGAAGAGGCTAGTACAGTCTCGAATTCTTTGGATGAATTCTTCCGGCATGTGCCGAACCGCATACAAACCGAAATCCTGAACAACCAGCGTCTATGGGAAAATGGCCCGGTCGAGGGCTTGATTGCCGACTTTGCCAAGCTGACAGGAGCCAATCTGACTGCTGATGGCAAGGTTGTTCACAAGTCATGGCGACACTTCTTCACCGAGCTTAACCGTTGGCAGAGCAAGATTTGGTCTGCTCATGTAAAGCTATTGTTGACAGCTCGCCCCGGCTTCACTATCTGGAACTTCATGGATTCTATGAGCCGTGCTTTGCTGTGGGGGGCAAGTCCATTTGATGACGTAGGCACTATCTATCGACAGCAGGAACGTATGGGTGGCTTCATAGGCGAACTGATTGATGCGTGGTCACATGGGGAGGGTTTACTTGACCCGCAACTGACTCGTCGTATTCTATCTGGTGATGTAGATATGAAGTATGGTCTTGCTTCCGCCTTCTATGAAGGATGGAAGAAGGGCGGCAATGTCTTTGATAGGTGGACGAAGGGCTGGTCAGTAATCAACAGCTTGACAGAAGCTACATGGCGTACCCGTCTATATCACCGCCAGTTCATAAAGGAATGGGCAGTCGCCAAGGGTCTGCTGGATGAAGCATTGCCGGGTATCTTTTCTAAGCACGGTGTTCAGGAAGGCCCGCTGATGGATGCCTTCCAAGAACTGTACCTAGAGAATGAGTATACCCCCGCAAGAATGTTGCAGGCTATTGATGAACTGGTGTCTGGTCGCAAGGCCGCGGGTGGTGTGTTTGTTCCGAATGATGTTCGTCTTGGTCTTGGTCAAGCTGTTGGTCAAGCTCAGGCAGATGAAGTTCTGTCTGAAATCTCTCGTGCCCTGCGCCAGTTGGCTGACGAAGGCAACCTGACGGACGAGACAATTGACGCGTTGCTAAACAAGATACAGAAGAGTTACAAGGATCGTGTTGCGTCACAACTGGAGGGTGCCGCAACGTTCCGAGAGTCGGTTGGTGGGGTGAACGCAGAAGCCAAACTAGAGACGCCTCCACTACCTTCTGCCGAAGAGTTGATTGCTCGTGCCGAGGGACGGGTGCCCGTTGCCGCTGCCCCAGAAGGCACAATCACAATTTATCGAGTACGTCCTGCTGGATGGAAGCCCGGAGACCCCGACGAGTGGTGGTCGGCAGATGAGGCATTTGCCAGGACGATTGGCGAACCCGGCGGAGAGATGGCTACCCGAGAGGTATCTCAGGCAGAGTGGGAACAGGCAAAGGCTCGGGCTGCTGAGGTTCGACGCGCAACAGGTGCAGAGGGAGCATCTGCACAGCCAAACGATCTTGAGGGCCAGATTACCGATGTTCCGCCGCAGGCTACGGTCGCTGCCGCGGTGGAGGAAGGTGCTATTGGTCGTGCGCTAACAGAAGAGCTACAAGACGTTGACAGAATTGTTGATGACCAATTGGCGAAGGGCATCATCACTACACAACAGTCAGCAGCATACAAGGCTCGTGTACGTGAATCGGGAGTACGCTGGGCATCTTCTCGTCGCCACTTCGCTGAGGCCCGAGGATCGGCCAATGCTGTCAAGCTACAACATGATGCTGAGGTACTTGCTGGTACAACACAACTTGACCCACAGATAGGTCAGGCCGCTGCTTACGCCGATGTCTTCGAAGATGGCACCGAAAGGTTCCTGTCTGGAGCGCACCGCAACTTCACCCTGAATGGGCCAAATGGTCCGTTACGTGTATCGGCCGGTGCTGATGCGGCATTTGTCGGCAAGAGATGGGATCAGTGGTTCATCATGCGAGCGGACGCCTGGGACAATATGGCTGCTCAATTGGATGGTGTGACTGCTCTCATTGAGAAGGGCGATTACACCGAACTGGCACGGCGCTTTGAGGCTAGTGAGCTTCCATCTTGGCGACAGATGTGGGAGAACGTTGGATTTGAATTCGACGTAGCTGATGATGGCACGCTATTGTCCTTCCGCTTTCCTCGTAACGCTTATCCTAATGTAACCTACACTCTACGCAACCGGCCATGGATGATTGACGAGTTCTTGTCACAGAACAGGTCATCCCTTGGTCTGCCTCAGAAGTTGTATGACTACAACATAGCCTTCATGGACGAACCTTTCATTAGCACCGAAGCGATGAAGAAGGTTATGGGACGTGCGGATGAGGCCGCGGAAGCGGTGACACAAGGTGATACTGTTATCGCACAGGCTGCCGATGAAGCAACTGTACCAGCAGAGATTGCAGCCCGCAAGGTTATATCCCCAGACGAACGTTCAGCTTGGGAAGCCGTAGTCAACAACCCAGAAATCAAGATCAAGTACCCTGCGGCCAAGGAAGGCTTCGAGCCATTCCAAGACTGGGCGAACCGAGAGATTGCAAATCTGCGGCGCATCGGCACGGCAGAGTCTTTGGAGAAGGCTCGTATCCTTGAGTCTCAGCTTGTGCGAGCACGACAATCTTACCGTGCCCTATTGGTAGAGCGTGGCCTGTTGGATGTTGTTGAGATGCCACTTCCAAGCACGAACATGATTGATGAGGGCACCCGTACGTACCTGAACATGGCAGGTGAAGTGTCTCAGGGCGAAGCCTCACTCGATGATGCTATTGAGAAGGTAAGACTATTTGCCAAGGAACAAGCCGCATCTGGTGGGTGGAGGACCGCACAGTTCGATCCAGCACAGGGTCAGGCTATGCGGGCGGCAGTGGCAGAAGCTTCTGATTTGATGGATAGGGCCATCCAGGTTACGCAGCGCGGCAGCAAGTCGGTCGCCGATGTTACTGGATGGGATGAGCGGGGAACTTTCTTGGGCAAGGTTTTCGAAGGTGCTCTGCCTACAACCAACAAGGTGATGATTGACTATTCTACCCAAAGTAAGTTCCTGCGCTACTCCCGCAACTTCTTTCCATTCATTCGCTTCCAGTTGAAGTCTATGCCCTTCTGGATGGAAACGATGGCTATGCGTCCAGCACTCATGGCCTTCTACTTCAAGTACCTACAGGCAAGCTCTCGCTATGCCTACCAGTATGGTGCTATTGACATGAAGGGGAACCCAAGGCCATCCCTTGCTGGCTACGTACCTGTACCTGGAACCGGAACATGGGTGAACTTGTTTGCGCCCATCTCTCTCCGCTACGTTTTCCCTAGGGAAGACTACACGCAAGAAGAGACAGGAACCGAACTGTCGCCTCTTGAGACAATTACCAATTATTTGACGCAGACTGGTCAGTTCTTTGGCATTGGTATTCACCCATGGGTCATGCCGATCCTATTCGGCTTCAACGTGCTAGACCCACACAACACGTTCCGCTACAGTGCTATTCCACAGACGAGGTTGTTGCCCCCATCTATCATGCGCTCTGTCGAAGAGTCTCTGCGACGACGCAAGTGGGGCGGTGTACAAGGCGAACTTGGTCTGTTCGTAGCCAATCTACTCGATCCTGAACTGGACTTCCGTGATTACATGATCGAGCGTCGGGTACTGGTAAACGCATTGAATGTTGTAAGCGATACTACACGAGACATCGAATGGCGACGAGCATACATGGCTACGGTTGCCAATTCTCTGATGTATGACACTCGCCAGAATGCTGATGGTACGCCGAAGGATCAAGAAGCCTACGATCTATGGGAGCGAGCGCGGGACCACATCGAAAATGAAGAATGGGCGAATGGAACACTTGGCTACTTCACGGGTATCTATGCCAAGCCATTTACCGATGCCGATGGAGAACTTGAGCGAGTGCGCAGAGAAATCAACTCCCTACGAATGACACTCAATGACGAAATCGGTGTCGAAGTCTTGGGCTATGACATGGATGCCGAGAGGCGCTGGACATACTACAGCAATGAGAGATACAACACGCCTGAAGGCTATCTGTATGGCCTGAGAAACATCATCGGTTGGGCACAGTCACCTGACTCTGATGAGCAGTTGTACGGTGAAGATAGACTTAAGCTGATTGCAGGGCGTGTGCGCGCAGATCAGAAGATAGATGCCTTCTTTGAAGGATCGGTGAACGCTCGCAATACCCTACAGCGTGGTCTGTCTTCACTGCCGGTAGGTGCCGCGGGTTCATTAAAGGAAGCCTACTACGATGAGTATGCTAAGACGATGAGTGGGTTGTGGGACGAAGAGACACGAATGCTGATGTCTCGATACAACAACTTCATCGGATACAAGCCTACTGCGTTGGTATACCAGCAGGCCCGTGAGATTTGGTTTGAGAACTTGAGAAACCTAGCGCCTCAATGGAACTTCGAAGAGGGCGAGACCTACGGCGAGTACAAGGAACGCCATAATGCTTGGCTAGAAGAACTGCCTAATATCGCAACGCCTATGGCCCTACAAATGCGGGACTATTACTTGCGAGATGGTGGTCTGGAGTGGGCAGACCCAGAGAACAAGCCAGAGAACCTAATGGTGCAATTGATTACAGAGACAACGGGTGATGGCTATGAGGCGTGGGTGAAAGAGAATGACAGCGTATATCAGGCCATCGACTATGTGCATGGCAAGTATTATCTAGAGGAATACTACAGCGGTGTTGAAGGCAAGAGCAACGAAGACCGTATCTTATTCCAGCGTATCTTTGATCGCAAGTATCCGAATGGTGCGACGGACGAGCAGTATATTGAGTGGATCAAGCAGGAATACGGGGACAAGTACCGAGACGAGCAAATCCTTGTCGCCCTGCACGGACGAATTACAACAACGCCCGAACAGCGCCAAGAACAAGGTTCCGGTCCTCTGAAGCCGGTCTTGAACAACATCTTTGATGAGTTGTCTGTCATTGCCCCAGGAACAGAGTTCGGAGATTTCATGGACGCTTACCGTTCTGTTGGTGGAGACGAAGGCGACATTGATGTTGTCTACAATCCGCTGACAAGCCAAGGAACCAAGGAGATCGACTTCCCGAGCGACAAGAGCAAAGAATGGGCCGAGGAAGTTCTGGCCCAAATCCGCGAGGCGAAGCGTATCATGGGACTAGACAATATCTCGGACACGGAGTTGCTGGATAGATCAGGTGCTCGCAAGCTCAATGACCAGTTCCGCAAGACAATCGAGCAGAATTTGGGTGGTGACTTCTATACTGTATATGGTTACTACAATGGGCTGAGCCTGAGCGAGCAATCCGAGTTCCGCAAGTCTAACAAGGCGGACTATGCTCGTATAGAGGCGTATCGTGATATGCGAGACGCCTATGCGGAGCAGAACCCACTGTGGGCTAAGTACTATGTCGAGCCAAAGAAGGCAACTGCTGGAGGTGGTGGTAGAGGGGGAGCCGGTCGCGCCAGTGCGGGTGGTGGAAGAGCACCTATGGCACAGCCCCCCGGAGGCTTTGCTTCCCCTGGTCTACGATCTACGCTGGACGCCCGTTATCTCGCGCCGCACAATCTGGGGCGTGCGGGGACGACCCGTGCTCCAGTATGGCCTAGATGGTTGTTAGAGAAAATTGGAGAGGTGATGGCGGCTGAAGTAGCGGCTTTGGTGGAGGATGGAACTGTATTGCCGCCACAGGTTGAGGACTATCTAAAGAAACTAGCGTCCCGTAACGCAGATGCGAACCTGACGATTGAGCCTACGCTCGTGCTGAACGAGAAGGCTAAGGCCATTGCTACTCCGCTGGTTCGACTGACGAACGATCAGACGAGCTAGACGGCTGGATTGTCCTTCATAATCTGCTCTCTGGTTGGGTAATGTGTTCCAAACTTCCTGTCCCACCAATCTCCACGGTTATGTAAAACATATTCATCGTGGAGTTCGGACAGTAGACGAAGCAACCTGCTCACTGTCTCTGGTCCGTACACATCTGCGTCTGCGAATGGCATGTCGTCTATCTTTGGCCACATCCTGAGTTCGTCTGCCACTCTGGATTTGATGCTCTTAGCCATCCCACGCCTCCTTGAGCCTACTCGTACCACATCCATTGGGGATGCACAACGCCCTCGCTAGGCGACGACGTTTTCCATGCCAGCCACCAGAACGCGTACTCCAGAATGCCTACCCGACGGGTTGGGGGAGGCATGGGCAAGGATTGGTCGCCACACTCACGACAAGCATGTGCCCCATAGCGGTTCTCGTGCAGGTCTCTCACCTTCCCACAAATCATGCATTCGCCATGCTCTATCCACTCAGGTACCATCCCACACCTCCTTCCAGGCCGCATGGGCGGCTTCCATTTCGGTGTCGTAGTCCCCAAAAATCTCTATTTCTGCCATAACGGCCGCCATCTTCTCCCCCGCCCGCGCCAGCGCTAACAGACGCGGGGCTTCTCTCAATAGCCAATCACGCAGGTCGTCTCCTGCACGCGTGCCGGTCCATGGCTTGTTGTGCGCCTCGTCCAGCAACCGCTCAAGTTCGTCAAGCGTCATCACGCGCCTCCTGTACATAGGACTTGTCGCAAGACTCGAATTCAATCTTAGCTGAGTCCAACATTGCCTTATGCTGATCGGTTGTCAATCCACGCCATACGCCAAACGCGGAAACTATGGCTGCTGCGGTGTTGCCGACCTCTTCCTCAAGACATAGGATCGTTTCTGTCTCGCCATTTGGTGCCGTATAGGTAACTTTCATGTCTTTGAGTATACAAGCAATTTTCTTAGTTGTCAAGTCCAGTTAAGGCATTAATTCGCCCCTTGACATGACACTGGCACTACACTACATAATCATGCTAACATAATAAACTACAACCTAATGCACTTGGAGGTGCAGAATGCCTGACTTGCCCTCTGGCGTGCCAGCCGGACCTGGGATTACCCCAGCACCCGTGCCCGCAGGAACTACGGAACCCGTAGCAACCCCGCAGCAGCCAACAGGTAGCGAACCGCAGGATATTGAGGCGATCAAGGCCCAACTAGCGGACGAGAACAAGCGCAACATCTCACGGCTCCAATCTTCCCTAATGTCTCAACAGGAAACGCAGAAGCGAACCTGGGAGAGTCAAAGGGAAGAGTACGAGCGAAAACTTGCCGAGGCATATATGTCCGGCATGGACGAGAAAGAGCGCGATGTTTATGAAAGAGACCTGCTCCGCAATCGTGTTTCACAAATGGAGCAGAAGGTCTCTGAAGCAGAGAACCAGCGCCAAGTTACGACTAATATGATGCAGTCTGCTGGATGGTTCATGCAGATGGGCGTCAAGCCAGATCAACTGGACTGGACTTCTCCCGAGAGTTTGGCACAGAGCGGAACTGAAGGATTGCAAGCCCATGTAAGGGATATGGAGTCGAAGTTGGCTAACTATGCCAATAGACCGGCTCCAGCGGCACCTACAGCACCCACTCCTGTGACCCCTGGATTGCCTGCCGCAACTCCAACGCCGGTTGTAACAACGAACACCGGAACCCCATCCACCATAGCGACCTTCGAGGACATTCGCCGGTCGCTGTCGGAAAGTGTGGGAAGACAACTGACGGATGAGGACGTATTCAGAATGGCTGATAGCCGTCCATCTATCAGGGCGAAGCTTAACGAATTAGCACAGGCTGCTGCTGAGAGGCAAGCACTATCTCGCGGCTCATAAGCTAGCCTGTGCTCCATAACCTAGGAGTGCCTTAAATGGCTAGTTTCAATGCAACCGACCTTACAAACGCAATCGTCCAATTGAACGAAAAGCGTTTGCTTACGCGTGCCCAGCCGCGTCTGATCCACGGACGCTGGGCAGAAATTGCAGAGTACAAGGGTTACAACGTCTACTCGATGAGGCGCTATGCCCAGCTTGCTGCGGCAACAACCGCCCTCGGTGAAGGTGCGACGCCTGCTGAGACTGCTGCATCCAACCCAACCACTGTCACCATCACCCCTTCCGCTTACGGCTCGTGGATGGCCTTCACTGACCGTCACGATCTGACCTCCTACGATCCTGTCATCTCAACGATGTCGGCTCTGTTGGGAGATCAAGCAGGCTTGACTGTTGACACCATCATCCGCAACACCCTGACAGCCAATGCGACGGCAGATTATTCGGGTGGCGCAACCACTCGTTTAACACTGGATGTACAGAACGACAAGATCGCATTTGTTGACTGGATTCAGAACTATGTAGAACTCTTGAGCGCCAACGCTCGCAAGATCGACGGCATGTTCAAGTGCATTAGCCATCCGTACACCCTGGAAGCCTTCTTCACCGATCCGACATTCTCGGCATTCATTAGCCGTTCGGCTCCTGAGTCGATGCGGAATGGACTGCTGGGTGTGATCTTGGACTGCGAGCTGTACATCTCTTCAAACTCCCGTATCTACGTTGACGGGGGCCAGAATGGAACTGAAGATATCTACACCATGCTGTTCATCGGCGCTGAATCTCACGGTGTTGCTGGCTTCATGGGCCAGATGCCGAACCTGCAAATCGACGGTGCTGGGCCAGAAGGCGAGAACCTGACGGGCCAGGACAAGAAGCCAGTTGAACTTATCATGTACGACTTGGGTGAGACTGGTTTCGATCCGTTGAAGCAGCGAGGAACTGTTGGTTGGAAGGTCTACCACGGTGAGGCTGTTCTGAACGCGAACTGGATTCGTGTTCTTGAGCACTGCAACTCATTCTCGTAGGTAAACACTTTTACCTGTGAGACTGAACCCTTACGAGATCGGTTCTTAGCACTATGCCCCTTGGCGAACTGATCCATAAGAAAAGGAATAAGGAAATCGAATAATGGCTACTGAGAATCGCGGCAGCGTATTGCTGCCCAAGGTTGGCGAGTTCGATCTATGGCCTCGCTCGATCAAGTTCGACCGTGTGATCGTTGCGGCAACCAGTTCGGATGGTGACGAAGATGTTGTTATCGGCACAGGGACTGCGACCGGAACACAGGACCTTGTTCTGTGGGATGTTCGTGCCGGTACCTATGTCGAGAGCGTCTTCTGCAACATCGAGACTGCTTTTACTGCATCCGTAACCCTGGAAGTCGGAGACACCACAGACATTGATGGATGGCTGGATACCTTACAGGTAGCGGCTACCTCAACAAGTGATGCCCTGATCTTCTCTACGGGTTCGGCTGACTCTGGTGAAACTCCGTTCTATGTGAACCAAGGCGGAAAGTATTACGCAGATACCGCGTCTATTGAACTGGACGTGAGTGGTGCTGCTGCCGCTGTTGGCCGAGCACTCTTCTACATCAAGTACTCACAGCTTTCTAGTTGATTAGGAGGATAACATGACTATCGTTATCCCCGAGAATCCGACTGACCTTGCCGTATCTAGCCTGCGGATGGCCAAGTGTCTAGTTGCATCGGACACGACTGGCGACACCAACATGTACGATATCATCATCGGCTCCGGTGACTCGGCGGCAGTTATCAACCTGTTCCAGTTCCAGAGCAATGTCCTCGTTTATGAGGTGGGCTGGAGAGTTCGATCACCCTTCACCGCATCCTTAACCTTGACCGCTGGCGACAGTGATGCCGCCGCAGGTTGGGGGGCTGCAACAGATATTGGTGCGACTGTAGCCGACACGACTATCATGTGGGGGCATACTCTGGCCTTTACACAGACCGAAGGTGTCGGCTCTACGACCGCCATTGCAGATACAACTACGCACCCTGCTTATGCCGTGTCTCGTCGTTTGATGGTTGCCGATACTATCGGCTCTCCATTGAATTTGACGGCGACGGTTGGTGGGGCGGTTCCTGCAACTGGACAGATCGAATTCTACGCTGTGTACTGCTTGATGAGTGCGCAGCGTGACATGATGGCAACCTAACCGGGGAAAGGACAAAACAGACATGGCTATCAAAAACGCAAAGCGCCCCGGTAATCCTGACTTTCCTAATGCTCCGATTAACGAACTAGGACTGTACTTCATCAAGTCCGATGCCGTTAACTTTGACACCACAACTGGAGAGGTAGAACTCTTCAGCCTGCCTTCTGGCACTCTGATCCATGAGATTGGCTACACCGTTCTCGATGCTTGGGTATCATCCGAAGCGTCCAATCCGCTAATCTTTATTGGATCGACCGCAAACTACCGACTATATGGCGAACTGGGTTCAGCACAACTGACCTCTACCTCGCCTGGGGTTGGTTTGTGGCCAGTGAACTACGAGTCAACCGGAGAATCAAAGGTCGTGGCAATGGTGGCGAGCCTGGGAGCGATCCCGGTTGTCCCACTTACCGGCTCCTTTGAAATCTGGATGAGTTACCGCGCGAACAGTGAATCGCAGCGTTGGATTCAGAACACGTAACGGTAACCCACAAAATATGACAGGTTGGAGGGGGATTGCCCTAGACAGTCCCCCTCCATGCCTGTACTTCTAGGGAGTACAGATGGAAGTACCTACCGAACTGGAGCGCGGCACGATAGCGGCAGAGACCGCATCTGTCGGCGCTCCTTCTATTCAGCCTGATGATTCGTGGAAGGAAAAAGAGGCAGAACAGAAAGCATTAGAAGATGCCGCCAAAGCATCGGTGATGGCAGAGTGGACAGAAGAAGCCATAACCACTCTGAAGAAAGCGCGCGACGGAAAGAGGACATTTGCCTTATGTGGCTTCTCTCCAACCTCCAGACACTTGCCTCCGTTCGATGACGAGCGGGTGACGATCTGGGGAGTGAATGAGGCCCACCGACACAAGACAAGCTACATGAAGCGGTGGGATGGCTGGTTTCAGCTCCACGCCCGCTGGGACTTTACCAAAGGAAGCAGCCCCGCCACAAAGGAGCACTGGGAGTGGCTACAACAGGAACATGACTTCCCGATTTATATGCAACAGCACTGGGATGACGTACCTGCTAGTGATGCCTTCCCCCTGGAAGAGATCGAGCGCACGTTTCCCGGCGTAGCAGAGCTTTTGCCGAGCGGAGAAGAACTTGAGCGCAACTATTTCACATCCACATTTGCTTACATGTGTTCGCTGGCAATGCTGGAGATCAAGAAGCAGGAACTACCTGGGCGCATCGAAATCTATGGCTTCGACATGGCTACCTGGACCGAGTTCCAGTACCAGAAAGGCTCTACGGAATTCTGGATGGGATACGCCCGCGGTATGGGCATCGAAGTAACTGTACCTTACAAATGCAGATTAGTCAGCGGAAAACTCTATGGCTTTGAGGTTTCTCGTGTTATCCCCAAACCTGTGCTTCAAGAATTGCTGATTGGGGCATCGGCTCGTAGAGACAAAATGGCAGAAGAAATCAAGGTCGTGTCGGAGAAACGGCAGATACTTGAGAAGCGGGCGATGGAAGAGACCGACTTGGAGAACCGCAAGAAGATGATTATAGAAGATGCTCGACCTGTGTTCAACCAAGAGGTCGAACTGGCAAGAGAGTTGAATGCCGTTCATGGAGAAGTGCAAGAGTATCAGGACCTTATTGCCTACATCGACCGCTCCAAGACGGAAAGTGAAGAGATGCTGATTAACCGTCAACTGCTAGAGTTTCGTCTTGGCTCCATTTCTAAGGATCGGCAGAAGTCCATGAACACGGCAATGGTAATGCGGGGGCGGCGCTCGATGATTCAGCAAGACATTGTAAATCTCCTGGATGATAACACACCGAGTGAAGAGCGAGATGCAACTGAGAAGAAAGGAACCGAAGCATTCCAAGCCGAATTCGACGCAGCAGCACTGGTGAATGCTATGTATGGTCGATACAAAGTGTCCGTGAACTTGATTAAGTATCTCGACAACATCGACCCCGATGACCAGATCGTTAAGGCCATCATGGATGCCGACGAAATCAAGAAGGAAGAGGGAGCATGAGCAGAAGGAAGCGCAAGGCACAATCGCTTCAGCGAGAACAGGAAATCTTGCACTCCACGGTTCGAGCAGACGGTCGTGGAGAAGACCCTGCCCTTGCCGCGTATCTTGGACAAGGAGACAAGGCATCTTTTACCGAGATGGCTGAGATGGCTCTCGCCCTGGATAGAATGCTCAAGGGCGATATGTCCATGCTGAATGATCCGGCGCAGTCCGAAAAGGTTGCCAAACTGCGTGCCAGAGCAGCGGCCATTCAGGATGCCGACCGTCGTTACCAAGAAGACCCACAGAAGTTCATCGAAGGGTTGTGGGAGAAGGCAGATAAGGCTAGACCACGGGGAGCGAAGTTGGACGAAGAGAAGGCCAAGGGCGCTCGCATGATTCGGGATGCCATATCGTTCGGCAAAGCCAATCTTGCTACCCGCAAGCTGAAGTTGCAGGAGATATTCAGCAACTCACCTAAGCGCAAGATTTTCGTGACGGGCAATCCTGTGATGACGAACAATGGCATTGTAATCGAGCCAGAGTACATCAACATCATGGGCTTCCGCATGGTGCTACCTCCCGGCGAACATGAGGTGCCTCTTGCATTTGCTGCCCGTCACGATGATATGGTTCAGGCACGAAGAGAGAATGCGGCCCGAAGCGCCGCGATGAGCGAAAATCTACGAGCAGACAAATTGAGCCTGCGCTGGCAAGAACTTGATACAGAGTTTGGAACTAGAACAGACCCAGGAGATATGTCTGCCCTCAACATACCCGGAGCGATGGAGTAAAGCATGGCAGACTATAGAGTAATTTACATAACCGATACCAGCACCGGCACCGACGATACGACCGGAGCGGCCAATGGCATCTTTCTCGACAAGAGATTTACGGTGCCTACGGACAGACTGTGGCGTATCGAGAACATTCAGGTGACGGCTATCACCGCAGGGGCAGTCGGGAACAGAGAACTTCAACTGACCATTGATCGAGCCGATGCCAGTGATACCGAGCCGTATGTAGACATTCGGGCCGGAGTAGTTCAAGCGGCATCTCTGACTCGATACTACTCATTCTTCCCCGAGGCGGCTCGGCTGACGTCCTTTGCTGACACTGATTGGCTATCGACTCCGATCCCTGACATAGAAATTCCATCTGGATGGATCGTTCGTATTTTCGATAATGCGGCCATTGGAACGACTGCTGCACCCGATGATATGGACATCCGCATGGTTATTCAGCAACGCGCCGCAAAGAACTGAGAACAACCTATGAGTGAGTGGCGTACAATCTATTTGTCAGATTCGTCTTCTGGCTCGGCCAAAGATTTTGTCGTACCTACAGATAGAAACTACAGAATTGAGTCGATCCTTGCTACCCTGGTAACAAGCGCGGCTGTTACAGCACGAAATGTGTACCTAGCAGCCTATACGTCAACCGATGATGTTACACAGCCCCTTTTCAGGGCCAATGCAGGCGTCAATTTTGATCCTAGTCTTACTCACTATATCGAGTTCTCCGGAAGCACAGTACGAGTAGAGGGTGATGGGTTAACCGATTCTGGCTGGACCCATGTGACTATTCCGGTTATGGAAGCCCTGCCCGGAACTTACTTCTTTGTCGAGAGCTTTTTCGCTGCCGATGGAGCAACTGGCATAGAAGATGATCTGGGTATTCGAGCCTTGATTGATATACGCGGGACAAAGGATAGTACCTAATGGCAGAGCCAACAGCGACTCGTGCGGCAATACGGCAAGCAATTGGTCGCCTGGCCCGTATGCCGTTCTACATGCGCTACGGCACCGGATCACTCATCACCGGGTCAACAGAACAAACAGTGACAGCAATTGCTGTGGCTGATCTAACCCAGCCGGACAACTTCTGGAATCAATCCTTTGTCTGGGCCGTTGAATCGTCCGCCGAGCGCCTTGTTACAGACTTCGATGTAGGATCAACCTCTGGTGTTTTGAACCTTGAATATGCTTTGTCTGCTGCGGTCTCCTCATCGGACAGCATCGAGATTACCGCACTCTGGCCGCCAACCCAGATACACGAAACCATAAACAATGTTATTGCCTTAGTATCAAAGCAATACCCAGATGTTGTTACCGACCAATCTTTGGTTATCGAAGAGAACAAAATGACCTATGCCCTATCTGGTCTGGCGACATCGCCGTGGCAGATATTGCAGATTTATGTCGAACAGCCAGCCTCGGCTATCTCAGGACAACCTACCGCGGCTACTGCCACAACGCTGACAGACTCGGCGCAGGACTTCTCTACAAATGACACCGACCATTTCGTTTCAATCTATGCAGGGACAGGAAGCGGGCAATTAAGGGAAACTTCGACGGGCAGTTCGGATGGGCAATTGACCGTGACTACCTGGACAACAACCCCAGACACGACATCTTTCTATCGCTACTGGGACGCAGGCAACCAGCAGATCGACTGGCACAGAGTAGGGGACATGAGATTTGATGGCGTGGAGTACCCAGACAATATGTACTTCTCTGAGCTTTACTCTGGCGCGTATGGTGCCCGCATCCGTATTGTCTACCTGGCAAATCAGAACAGCCTTGCCGCTGATAGTGATGTAACAACAGTACCGCTGCTGTATGTTACTCACAAGACCTTGGCATTGTTGCATGACAGCATGATAGGCGATAATCGTGTAGATCGTGGTGTACACGCGTCTCTGGCAGAATACTATGCGGGGCTGGCAGACAAGTATCTGGCCGACGCTCCAAGACGAAGACTTGCTGGTACGCTTTGGAGGGGGGAACCTGAAGGTAAGCAATATAGCCGTAGCGACAACATCGGTGATCCACTAGGCTGGGGCGGGTAAACTGTGGCCGACTTTGGTGGGTGGATCAAACTCAATGACAAACACTATGTCATTGATATAACCTCATACAAAACCCAGGACCTCGTAGATTTCAGCCCGCGAGGAACTGTTGCTGGTCAATCCATCATTCAAAGTGAACTAGGTTTATATCAGGTCATGCTCCAGAGCGACTGGCGGCACGGCTTCGGTTTCCAGTTCTATGAGGACGCACTCGGCTATCTGCAAACGGATGGCCTTATCGACACTCGTCACCCAAATATCGCTATGCTGATGACTCAATCAACCGCATCCGACGATACGGGAGATGAAAAGCACGGTATGGTTCTATATAAGGATGTACCATACTTTTGGGGGCAGGGTGGGATACGGCGATGGTCGTCGGATTATGGTTGGGAGAATGTTCCTATCAACAGCGGCGTGGCGGGAAAGGTCGGTGCTGGCCAAGCCGTCACAGCAAAAGCAGCTAGTGTCTCCTCTCTGACATTCCCCGCGTCAGTAGCTCGTGGCGACAATCGTGTACTGCTTGTGTCAATTGCTCTTTCGGCAAATGTCGATATATCTAGTGTGACATACGGGGCGCAATCTATGACACTTATTGGCTCGATTCGTGGAACTGGGCCACGGGTTGCGCAGTACAGACTCATTAATCCGACACCGGGGGCATTTGTACAAACACTAGGAGAATTTGCTCCTCTGAATGTCGTTGTAACACTGGCCAGCGCAAGTCATATTATAGCGTCGGTACAGACATTTACCAATGTACACCAAACAACTCCGGCAGGAACACAAGGGACCGCCAATGGAACCGGAACATCAGCTACAGTAAACATTGCGGGGACCGAAGGTGGGCTGGTCATGGATGTTTTGGCTGTAGCCGATGACATTGCACTTACGGCGAATACGAGCCAAAGAGAGATAGCGGACGAAAAACAGACCGCTGTAGCGATGGGCGCTTCGATGGAAGCGGCTGCCGCATCAGTGGATATGGACTGGACATGGACGGGATCACTGGCTTACGTCATCGCGGCAGTTGAAATACAACCAGTAAGCGCAACAGATGGTCCGATTAATACACTTCTACCTACAAGCGGTTATCTGCTTGCCTATCCCAATGATCGTCGCGTCCAAAGGTCGGCTACTTTCAGTGTCCCTCCTACTTTGGTAGATTGGGACAATGCAGGACTGAATTCTCGGTCGATAGATTATAGATGGGCAATTATCCATGCCGGAAATATATATGCAGGCAAGGATGAATCGAACATTGTTTACTATGACTCTAATACGGACTTGAGCCAGCTTGCCGGAGACCCTGCTGACGATACAAATGAGATCGTTGTGGGGCAAGGAAACTATCCGACGATTGGCGCTATATCTTTTATGGGTCGCCTATTCGTATTTCGACAAGATGGTATGTGGGAGATCGGGGAAGACAACATCGCCCGCAGAGTTCTGGACTACTCGAACGAGGCATCTATCTACAACTTCCGCTCGCGAGCAATCTTGAATAGCCAGATCATATACCCAATTCGAGACAAATTGTACTCTTGGAATGGTGTGCGAGTCGTAGAAATAACTCCTCCGGCCCTGACCGACACCTTTCCATACACAACCTATGGCAAGTTCGATAATTTTGTGGCCGTCAGTGGTAGATTGTATCTGACCGCCGTTACAAATGAAACAACCTATGAAGAGCACATCTTGTGCTGGGACAATGTTGGTTGGCACAAGATAGCAGAACCTCTTACAGCGGGTGCCGGTCTTATAACTATGATGGCCTATGATTCAGTGAATGACCGACTGTGGTTTCACACATCAGATAGCGAAGAGACAACTTCTTTTATCCCATTTCCAACGCTGTCCGACTACCCAGATACAGGCTTCCCGACAACCGGCACACACAGCCTGATAACCAGCCGCATGGACTTGGGGTTCCGCAGAGTCAAGAAATCAACTCCATCCATACTTGTTGGTGCAACAAACACCAATATGACACGATATCTACGTCTGTACTATCAGCTGGATGATGGTTCTACTTGGTCGCCGTGGGGCGGCAATGATAGTGTATCCAATCTCGTTGATTCCGATGGCGTGACAGAACTGCTCAATCCACTAGATGCGTCCTACACCAACTCTGTGGAGTACAACCACGTGAAGCTGAGGGTTGACTTCGTGACAGATACGGATGCTAACAGCCCTATTCTTGAGGACCTGATGTTAAGGTTCTTGATGCGCCCAGATACAAACTATGGGCATAGCTTCGCCATCATCGGCGCTGCCGGAGCACAATTCGGAACAGCGCAGTTCGACTCTCGCACAGTCATGGAGATACTTGATGATCTGCGGCTGGCAAGAGACAGCAAGGCTCCGATCCCATTCACCGATCCATATGGTCGAGAGTCACAGGTTTACATCAGCAGCTACAACGAAAATGCAATTGAATTTCATGGGGACAAACAAGGGACGGCAGACATAGAGACGCGCGTGCTCGTCAACGTAGTCGAGGTGTAGATGTCAGTCTTTCGCCGCTCTTGGCCAACTGAGCGCATAATTAAGCCGGGTCTGCGGACGCGCATCATCATTCCGCAGCGACCACAGCGCCCCTACGAAATTTCTGCCGGAGATGCTGTACGCCCTGACACCATCACAAAGGATTCGTACTGGTTCACTCTCCACAGGAAGGGCCTCCGCAGACCACAGATAGGCGTAGACCCACTGGAAGAGCGTGCGGTATCAGAGGCCCAAGTTAAGGGTTACTTACACGAACGTATACTGTGGAAGTTCTTGGTAACAAAACTGCACTTTGGTGTTAATAGTGATTTCACCTTCCAAAGTTCATTTGAAGGGGGACGCTCCGAATTGGGTGGAATGGTTGCAGACTTCCTATTCTTCAATTGGAAGATGATTATTAACGTGAAGGGGCCAACCCACTACATGTTCCTGCAAAGCAAGAAGGATGATGAGCAGGAAGGTATCTTGGCCGAGATGGGATTCACAGTTTTCTATGTTGATCTAAAGACCGTTGAGAGTGAATTCCTGCTAGAAGACTGGGCGCGTAGAGTCTTCAACCTTGCCACGAGCCGTGGCGGTGGATTGAAGGCAGACACATCCGTGAACGAGCCATCGAATCAGGCGCAGCAATCTCTTATAGATGAGATTGCTAGTGAACTAGATATCGTTGACAATGATCTTGCCAACGCCATAGTGAACATGACATAATATAGAGTTATGGCTGATCTACAAACTATC
>ERZ1292629.1550-Hain-H43-01um-R1-1550-length-21887-cov-64_pt1 | contig 18370 bp, 14 predicted proteins | sample MGYA00564399_ERZ1292629 | MGnify/ENA primary metagenome ERZ1292629 (study PRJEB36523, sample SAMEA6512636) | groundwater metagenome | collected 2019-01-08 | study: AquaDiva: Metagenomics assemblies of 32 groundwater samples | reverse complement strand
ATCTGCCTAATGATGAGAAGGGGCGGAACCTGACGCGATTGATTTTAGAGAGATATCCAAATGCCAATTCCTACTTATGATCTATATGAGATCATTGCTCGTATAGGTGCTCAATTCTCGGGAGATCATGTGGAGATCGGTTCTTTTCATGGTAAAAGTGCTATAGTGATGGCTCGTGCGCGCAAGGAAGGCGGGCATGTCTACTGTATTGATCCGCTTGAAAAGCAGATGTGGTCTCAAGAGTATCAAGGATATGAAACGGGACATAGTGAAAAGTTCTATGCAAACATCCAACAAGCGGGGTTAGCAGATCGTATTACATTGATTCAAGAATATTCTGTGCCCTGGCCAAAGGGTCTCCCTGGTTCTTTTTCTACTGGTCTTATTGATGGATGTCATACCCATCCTATACCTATGTGGGATTTTTGGAATATGGCATGGAAAGTTCGAAATGCCATTATCCTGGACAATGTAGATTTGCCAGGATTAATAGGATGTTTAGCAGCGGTTCGTTCGGCAAATTGGCAATTAGAAAGCATGAGTAGAAAGGTGGCGGTGGCGTGGAGGAAGAAGAGTGGAGGATAAGACGGCTGTTTTGATATGTAATGGTCCTTCTCTTAGAAGCGTGCCAAATTCTTGGCTTGACAAGTATTATACCTTTGGGTCTAATCGTGTTTGGCTGAAGTATTCTCCTAAGCATCTAACTGTTGTTGATGTTAAGATGGTACACAATAAGAAGTTACAGCTAGAAATGGTCGAAGGCATGAAAGGATCAGAACTTGTGACCTTCTCTGTTGATGCGGCCAAACTTATGCAACCTCATTTTCCGGGCGGGTTCCCAGAAAATGTTAGTGTGCTGGAGTGGTGGAACTACTACAATGAGGATGGCGGGAAACTACTTCCTGTATTTGCCCAAAAGGAAGGAGAACCCCTGGTTTCTGGGGGCACTGTTACTTATGGAATGTTACAGTTAGCGTGGCGAAGGGGCTTCAAGAACATACTTATTGTAGGGATGAATCATACATTCCGAGACCCGCGGGGCGATCACATGGACCCGCGTTATAATGTTGATGTGGGTATTCCTTATGAGATCGAGAATATGGACCCTAAGAAGGTGGGGCGGGGAGCGGGAAAGTGGTTTTGGAGTGAAGAGAACTTTGTCAAAAAGACTAATATGTTTTATGCCGTAGCTAAAGCGTTTTATGAAAAGCATGGGGGGACGATAATTAATTGTACTCCCGATTCCCTTTGTCCTGTTTTTGAGAAAAATGATTGGAGGAACTATTGATGCCAGAACCACTTAAGGTAAATCCCTTACGAGATGTTTTAACGCCGAAACCTCCTACGCCTGTAGAGCAGATTGCCGAACTTTTAAGTAAGGGCATTCTTAGTCCTAGTTTCTTTGCTGGTGTTCAAGCGCATATTAAGGCGGCTAAATTTATCAATGCCTTTAAATTTGGAGAGGGGCCAGTGACTAGCCCGCGAACCTGTGGGTATATATCCCAATTGTTAACAATGGAAAAAGGAGATTACATAGAAACCGGAACTCGTTTTGGTGGTAGCGCGCTTGTTGCTAGTCTGTTTGCGGATTCTGTTGTTACTATTGATCCTGCGTATGAAAAAGAATTTTCTGCGGTTATGGAGAAAGTGGCGAAAGTGGGGCGGGATAAAATTACTCGCATTGGTAAAAAGTCTTCAGATGTAAAACGGTTGCCCAAGAGAAACTATACCGTAGGATTAATTGATGGGTCGCATGAATATGATGATGCAATGGTAGATTTTGTTTTGTTTGATAAGTATGTGTCTAATTTTATCATTTTGGATGATGTAGATTTGCCAGGCGTAAGTGAAGCAATACGAACAATTATTAATTCCTATAAGGCGTGGACTTTAGTTTCACTGGCATATCCGACAACTGCGGTATTTGCTAAAACCCCCAATTCTAATGTGGCTTATGGAGCATTTTAAGTAAAGGAGAGGACGATGACAATACTTGGTTTGGTGGGACTTTTCATACTCGGGTTTTGGGGAATGGTAACCTTTCTTTTAATGTTGGGGGATACAGACGGGGGTAATTATGGAACGCCACTTAAACAGGGAATTTTTTGGCCCTTTATGTTTTTTTCTCAAGGAGTCCAGGATCGTGTATTAGATTTTAATCATCGCATTGATTGTGCTGATGAAAGTCTTAGATTAGCTCTTCTTCAACTTGAAGTCGTGAAAAAGGGTCAACTAGATGAGGAAATAAGGTGGCATTTTAATGTTGCTGAAAGTTGTGTTAAACATGCGAAAGAATGGTTAGTGCAGCCGAGAAAGTAGGAGAATATAATGCCAATTTATGTGTATGTATGTCCGCAGTGTGGGTACGAAACAGAGATCACAATGACGATAGTGGATTACACTACGGTAGAGAATGTTCTTTGCTCTCAGTGTCTTCAATTGGATAAGGATTCATCTATGCAACGGGTCTTTACTCCAACTGCCTTTCGTTTTGAGGGTGGTAAGCCAAGTTCTCGGAGGGACTAATGCAGTGTAGACATCACCCCGACCGAGAAGCACATGTTTACTTTCGGGGAGCAGAAATCTGGGGGTTATGCTTTGAGTGTTTTGATGCTCGAACACCGGATAGCTTGAGCGATCTGGAACGGGCCGAGATTTTGGTCATGGAATACCTTCTTCCCGCGTTAGGGGATGGGGTGAAAGTGGTTTACGATTCGGAAAAGAATAAGATGTCGTCCCTGCGGCTTAGGGACAGCACGGTAGAAAAGTAAGGCTTCCTTGTTGACGTAGGAGCATTTAGAGTGTTACAATGATAGAAGTGGACACGATGAGCCATTTCTTTGTGTTCCTGGGAGCTATGTATGCCACAACACACTTTCGAAGAGTGGTTCAAAGCCAATTTTGGAGCGCTTGGAGTTGACCCCAACTCTCTTCCCCCCGCCATTCGACAAATGTTTGATGCAGTTACAAGAACCTCTGAACTTACTCGTGGTGTTGAGAATGCAGGACGCGCGGGTATAGGTAGAGGATTACTTGGCGCGGGAAGAGCTGCAGGAGCAGCACGGCAGGGTCTAACGTTGAATCCGGCTAATGCTCAGCGCAGTTTGGATGCTTGGCGTGGTATTGGTAGTGGAGCATTAAACGCTGCACAGCAATTTGCCAATCCAAACAGTCCGTTTTCTCAGGGACTAGCCAATTCTCCTTTGGGGCAAGCTGCCGCACAATTCTCTGATACGATTGGGCAAGCAGCGCGGGTAATCCCTGAGCAATTGGCCACTACATATTTGGATCGTCCGATAGCACAACAGGGAGTAGAACGGGCGCTGGTTGGACCGAATTTTAAGCCTTCCCCATATACTGGTAGAGGACGACCGATGCGTTCACCCGCTAAGCCAACTTCAAAAGCACCAACAAAGAGATCAGCAACCGTAAAGAAAACAGCACGTCCTCGTAGATATTCTAGAACTCGGAGAGTTTAATGCCCTATGGACTTCGTAAGAAGGGTAAGAAATATCAGGTGATTAAAAAATCAGATGGTAAGGTTATGGGGACACATCCTAGCAAAGCTGCTGCGACTGCTCAGATTCGCGCATTGTATGCAAACTCCAAGGAGTAGACGTTGATTCCTTACGTTGATTGGATTGACCAAGGGAACTTTTGGGTGCGTGGTTCCTACAATCCATTTACTGATGAAGAGAAGGCTCAAGGTCCCCTTATTCTCGCTCAACATCAGCGAGACATTTTGGGGCACTGTTTGACACCTGGTCTTGAAAAGGGTATCTGGAGAATGCCCTATACTACGATCATCTATTCTGCTCCCAAGAAGTCTGGAAAGACAACTATTGGAGCAAGTGCGGGCGCGTGGTTTACAGATCAGGCGGTTGCTAATACAGAGAGTTTTTGTTTAGCAGGCGACTACGAGCACGCTATGGGTCGTATGTTTGACGATCTTTTGTTCGACGCTAAGTATGGGCGAGAAGCTTTCCCCAATGGGAAATTGAGACTGAAGCCTACAAAGGACTTGCTATCTTATCCAGACGGAAAGACAATTCAGGCTATTGCTCAAGAGTATAAGACGGCTTCTGGTTCTCGTCATGCTTTAACTCTTTGGGATGAGTTATGGAGTTTGGTGCCTGGGACTAGAGTACTTACAGCAGATTTGCGTTGGGTTTCTGTGGAAGAAATAAAGATTGGAGACAAGTTAGCTTCATTTGATGAAGAAGCTAGACCCAGACATAGACAGAGACATTGGCAAACTGGCACAGTTTTAGGAGTGGGAAGAAAACGTAGTCCAATTATTGAGCTTGTTTTATCTACCGGAGAAAATTTACGATCAACTCCAATACATAAATATCTTGCACGAGAATATCAAACAGGCAATAAAACAGTATGGCGAACAGCGCAGGACATGGTAATTGGAGATAAACTTCCTCGTTATTTTAAACCGTGGGAAGAACCCAAGACCATTGACGAAGCTAGAAAACGCGGATACATGGCAGCGGCGTATGATGGAGAAGGGTCTTTAATTGTTGATGGGAATAGATATAGACTGGAATTTGCCCAAAATCCAAATGCTATGCGAGAAACTTTTCTTCAATATGCTAATGAAGATGGATTGCAGATTTCATACATAGAGGTACGTCCGGGCGGTTGCGCTAAATATAGAATTAGTCGGCATACTGAAGTAGCTAGAACATTAGGACTGTATAGACCACAACGTTTAATGAATAAATTTAATTATGGCCAATTGGGGGTAATGCATTCTATTGGGGATGTGTCTGTTGTGGCAATTAATTATTTGCCGGACGAAGAGATTATTCCTATTTGTGTTGATACCAAAACATATATTTCTGAAGGGTATGCGAGTCATAATACTTATATCTCGGACAGTTCTCGTCGCTTGTGGGTCGAAATGACTCCGGTTAGGATTCCTGGTGTTCCGACTTCGCTTCGATTTGTGAGCACTTACGCGGGCTTTGAGGGAGAATCTGAACTGCTGTGGGACCTGTATACTCAGATTGTACTCGAAGGAGAGCCCGTACCCGAGTTAGAGCACATCCAGCACGCTAGTGGTGAACCGACTTGCTGGCGGAATGGGCGCATGTTTGCTTATTGGGATAGCGCTCATAGAATGCCGTGGCAGACTGAGGACTACTATCTGGAGCAACTAGCTTCAGGTATGAAGCCAAACGAATACGCGCGTTTGCATGAAAATCGTTGGACAACCGCTTCAGAGCCATTTATGCCCATCTCTTGGTGGGATAAGGTAGCGGTTTTAAGCGGTTCGCTTGAGTACGACGTAAAGAATCCACGCCGACAATTGCCGATCATCATTGGGTGTGACGCTTCAACTAAGCACGATTCTACTGCCATAGTGGCAGTGCAATATGATTATGAAGCCGACATGCTATACACTGCCTTTCATAGGATTTGGAAGCCCTCTCCTACCGAGCCTATGGACTTCGAACATACGCTGGAACGATACATTTTGGAGCGACACAATGAGGGGTTTCAGATCGCCGCCATTGTCTATGATCCTACTCAATTACATCGCTCAATGACGCGTCTTGGTACACTGCTTTCTTCTAATATCATTCAAGAATTTCCCCAAACGCTTAAGAACATGACGGCGGCTAGTGAGACGCTGTACAATCTGTTCAAAAATCAGAAGATTTTAGTTTACAAGGATGATGAGCTTAGAGAGCATTTGAAGCATGCTATGGCGGAAGAAAAAGGACGTGGATTCAGAATCGTTAAACCCGCAAAAGCTGCTATACATCATACAGACGCCGCAGTAGCGTTGGCGATGGCGGCATTTGTGGCCTATAAGACGCATGGATATGATCTAAGTAAACCTATAGTAGTTGAAATGCCATTTGGCGATTCTTCTTCTATTCAGGAAAAGACCCCAGAACAGATACAGGAAGAAGCGCATCTACCTCCACAGCTTCGTTCTGGTGGAATGACCTTAGAGGAGTTCGAACAGAACTGGAAGAAGCACGTCAAGAGAGATGGAACAAATGCCTGAAATTGTCATGCAGGAAAGTTTGGCGGCTATTCAAGACCGCTATTTGCGCGCAAAGACTACAACGCAACCCTGGCATCAGCAAATTAGACGATGGCGGGATTTTTACGATCAGACTCATTACAAGGTGCGCGCTAAGGTTAATGAAACGCAGTACCCTGATCCTACCCCAACTAACATAGTAGATGTTGCGGTAGGTGTTTTGGGTTCACATCCCTTGGAGTTTAAGGCTATTGGATGGAGTCCATCAAGTGAAGAAGAAAAGGCTACTAGTAATGTGGAAAAGTTTCTGAATGGAGCCATCCACGTAGCAAATGATCGTGAAGATATGTTGATTCCGTACATGGTCAATATGCACATGGTTAGGGATGGTTCCGCGGTAGTTAAGAGCGTGTGGGACCTTTACTTGGCACAAAGACATGCAGAAGTGCTTATGCTTCCAAATCCAGATGCTTCGCCAGATGAGGAACAAGGTATCCCCATTCGTATTTTCAAAGAACTTCCTCTTCGAACACAGGTGATTGATCCGCTAGAGGTCTTTATAGTGCCGGGTGGAAGACAACGTTGGCTTTACTTATTTCACGTTACTGAGATGTCTGTCCATGATGCTGAAATTCTGTATGGTTTTAAGGATGCCACATTCAATGGACGAGAACATGAAAAGTTGTATGTGAAGTATGAACTTGTAGACTATTGGCGTGTAGCACATTACGAAGATCAGGATGTTATCATCAATGCGGTGATGTATAACCAAAAGTTCATTCCTGGCTTTGAGCCACGGATGATGGAAGGTTATGAAGAGATTCCGTTTACTATTGGTTTTTTCAAGCCAGTAGAATTGAAGGACCCCGCAAAATGGGGACACAGCCTAATTCGTCCGATAGAGCCTTCTGTATTGATGATCGAGCGCAACATCAATCGACGCCAGCGCCAGATCGACGTATATAGTGCGCTACCTATGTATGTGAAGTCTCTACCGGGACGTTCAGTTACGGTGGACGCCGGCTTTGGTAAATCAGTTAGTTTGAGCGTAGACGAAGAGATTGGATTCGCACAATGGCAGGGTAATGCGCCGGATTCCAATTTGCAGATTGAGTATCTTCGTTCCCGTCTACAACAGTCTGGATTCAGTGATATTCTATTTGGAATGGAAGGGCAGGGTGCGGCATATTCGATCAGCCAAATGACCGATCAGAACCGTATTCGTTTGATCGAGCCTATTCGTCAGATTGAATTGTTCTGGAGCAAGTGGGCCAGCAAGATATTAAAACTGACCAGAAACTTCGCTGGTCATTCTATGCTGCGGGTATATGGAACCTTTAAGGGTAAGGACTTTGCTGACCAGTTCATTGGTAGTGATATTGCTGATTATAGAGTATCTGCAAAGATCAAAGCAGAGTTTCCAAATCAACAAGTGGTTAATGCTGCCTTGTCAACTCAGGGCGCTGATGTGTTATCACAGCGAACTAGAATGGAACGCTATTGGGACATTGACCAGCCTTCTGATGAGTGGCAGCAGCGTATGGTGGAAATGGCAGAACAACATCCAGCTATGGTTGAATATGGTATCATGGTGGAGTTACAAAAGCGCGCTGCTCAAGGTGATGAGGCTGCTGGGATGGTGATTCAGAAGATGATGAGCCAGACGCAGAATGGAGGTCGTCCGGCAGAAGGGGGCGGGGGGCCGGCAAAGGGAAATCAGGTAGGAACGGCTAGTGCTACGGGCGCTCGGACACCACAAGAATCAGGTTTTCCAGCACCGGGAACTTCTACTGTAGATATGGTGGAAAACATGGCTAATGCACAGCCAGGGCTTGATGGTTCAATAGGAGGCCCAAATGGTTAACCCCTTTGAACAGGCCATGAAGAATACTTTGAAGCGTGCCGGGGTTGAAACCGATCAGGAGTTGGTACAATACGCCAAGCTGAAGGACACACACTTTCGCGCAATAACGCGACGCTTTGGATTCGATAATGTACAGCGTTATGTAAAAATTATGGAAGCCAAACGTTTAGGTATTTCTCGTATAGTTGGAAGAAAATAATGGCATACTTAAAATATCCTCAAGCTAGACAAGGAGCGCCTCGTACTGCTGCTAGACGACCTATTAAGGTGACTTCTTCGCTTAATCGAAAGCTTCCTAGTGTTAAGAAGTATACCTCTAGTGGTCAATTGACTCCGGGAGGACGTGCGGCATTTCCTACCGCGGCGAGACCAACACGTTTGAGTGAAAGTTCAGTGAGCAAGATCAAGAGGGGGTTTGATCCTGGTCTAGAACAACGATATCCTGCTTCGGTATTTGCAGCTAGTGTTGGTGATACTGCTTATCCAGAAGGACCTAATGGGGCAGGATTCAAATGGACTGGTACTGGATGGGAGCAAATTAGCGGTTTTGAGGATATGGGATATGGTGGTGGATATGGTGGCGGAGGGTACACTGGCGGCGGATACTCTGAGCCAGAACCCCCACCAGAAGCAAAGTTTTCTGCCTATGATGCGGGTATCTCTGGCGCGCCTGCTTGGTGGAAAGCCCTACAGCCGGATATCATTAATGCAAACTCTGAATATCAGACGCTAGCGAATTTGATGATTCCGTTTCTAAGTCCAGAAGATCAATTGACTGTGGCTTCTCAGTTATTTCAGTCAGATGAACAACAGTTTGCACATTTGAACCCAGAATTGATTGGGCGCGAGGGAGTGGTCACAGAACCAACTGGTGATATAGCTACTCGCTTTCTTTCTGGTGAACGTGCTTCTGATGTGCTTGGATCGTTTGATCGGTTGTTACAGGTATCAGGAAAGGAACAAAAGGATTTCGGTCCTGGCTATACATTTCTTCGCGGGTTAGCTGATACAGTTGAAGATTTCAAGTTGACCTCTGGAGCTACGAACTTTACTGAGGCTCAGTATTCAGAGTTGTTGGCCGCATTAGACCCACAACTAGCACAAACAGAGAGCAACCAACTAAGTGCATTTGGCCCTATTTCTCGGGCTTTCGTGACTCCATTCTTTAGCGGCGGTTCTCTCACGGGGAAGGCGCGCAACAAGTTTGGAGATATCGTTCCGGTCCGAAACCGACGCTGGTTCTAAGGAGAAGAAGATGAAAGAGTATCAGTTTGTTTCTGTAGTTGCTGGAAAAGTAGCAGAACGCTGCAATGAGTTGGCCGAGAAGGGATGGACAGTGGATAAGTTGTATAAGGAAGGAAACAAGTTTCACGTTCTGTTTATACGTGAACGTATTCCTGACCCTTCCTTCGGTTACATTGCCACAGTAGAACCAGCAAAGAAAGCACCTGGACGACCACGTAAAGTGCCTGTGGTTGAAGTTCCAGAAAACGCCGATCCCGCTGAGGAATCAAATACCAGCCAGGAGTAACCTTTGCCATTTGGACCTCCACCAAATCGTAATTCGGGTAGAAGACCACCACGTAAGCCGGGGCCATTTCGTCGTTCCCCACCTAAGCGATATCCAGCGCCTCCAACTCCTACTCCACCAACGCCAATACCTGAACCTGTAATTCAGGAGAGACCTCCTAGATGGTGGGAAATTAAGCCAAAGGCTGGAGAGACTTCTGCTTTAGATATGGCGCGCAGAAGTCACTCACAACCAGGACAAGGGGGACAGGGTGGAGCATCTTATCTTCCTCCACGTCAAACCAATGTAGGAAGCGATATTTACTTTCCTAACCAAGGAGATTCGTGGGAGTCCGTGGCAGAACGGCTATATGGCGACTCTACTTTTGCTGTTGAGTTGCGAAATGCAAATCCTTCTCGACAGGCGATGCAGGCCGGACAACCTATAGTTCTACCAGATAGACAAGAAGACCCCCGTGTTCCTACAACAGATCGAGAAGATTTCTGGAACACCGATGCTTTCGCTGACACGATAAACGCGGCGGAAGCAACTCGGCAGATTTTGCCTGCTTGGCGACATGTACAGCAAGTATGGCCAGAATATGGTGAAGTTGTGTTCCTTGGTTTTGATGAAAACAATGATCCATACCCAACATCAAAGCAGACGGGTATGCCATTGTTCTGGGATGCTAAAACGCAATCATGGTCTATTGAGGATACTGGCATTCCATATACTATGGGTATGCTAGAGAATGACTTCATTAAGCCTTTGACTCGTGAAGAGCAAATTGAATTGACCATGCTTGGAGAAGAGCGTTTTCGCCCTGAATCTCAACAGCATATGGCGGGGTACACCCAAGCATTTCAAGAATCAGCACAAGGGGCCATAGGCAATGTTATTGAGTCTATTCCTGGTGGAAAGACATCTGTCTTTGTGCCAACAGTAAACCAAGTACCACAGGCTACGCCTCTTAGAGTTGGATGGTTTGAGGCCGTTGCTGATTTCATTCGCGCTGCAACGGAAGAGCCCTTTCGGGGAATAGCAAATGTTGCTGCGCGTGAAGCCGAAGAAGGGCGTGGGATTAATCAAACACAAATAGCATTCTATCAAACAGTTGCTCTTGGCAAATTGCTTTCTGTTGGGCTTATGGATGCTTGGACCGATGTACGTGGTCTTGTTGCTGGTGCCTTTGGAAAGAAACTAGAACCAATGGCAGTTGATCCAAAGACTTACACTAAATACACAACAGACGAAGTTCATACGTTGGTTCAGCAGGGGAGACAGGACGAAATCCAGTGGATGGACCCTGGAGACTATTGGACCTTAGAAGTTGATCGTTCTTCTCAAACGTGGTTGAATGCTACTCGTATGCAGCTTCGTTTGCAGGAGACTGGAAGAGCAAGTATTGTTCCAGAGGACTTTGAATCAGAAGAAGCCTATGAACGATATTTAGGTGGTCTATTTGCTTTCTATCCAGAAGAGGTTAAGGAATCTGCTGCGCATTACACTGCCATGAGAGAGCGAGACGAGGAGTCTCGCCTGGATGCGATGGAGCAGAAGCAACAACTAGAGAAGCAAGCCTTCGCAGCCCTAAATGGTGGAGATGGGGAGAAGGCAATTAAGGCGATGTATGAGGCCAAGCAATTAGAACTTCGATCTGCTCATTGGTATAGCCCATACTTCATGTGGTCTAGATTTGATGAGCCATTTCGAGAGGAAGCCTTCCTTAAGGCCGTAGCTGTGGCGGAACTGGAAAATGGTGGTCCTCTAGAGCCTCGTGCTATTCGATACATTCGAGACAACTATGAACACATGGGCATTAACTTGGCTATGGGTATTGGCTTTGATGCTTTCAACTATGTGGGCAGTGGTAGCCGAGTCTTGAAGGGCGTAACTAATGGCCTAATGGATTTGACCAAGGCTATGGGTAAAGCTACGGAAGCTTCTGGAGTTCTTGATTCAAAGGCATTTCGCCCAGTGCGTGTGGTTATTGATTATCTGTTTGCAGAAGCTCACAGTTCTGTTGGTACAACTTTTCGACGGAATGCCAATAACCTAGGTACGCAGTTAGCTCAGGGTTTAGAACAGTCTTTGACTGGTCCTATTGGAACAACCCGCGGTGGAGAGCAGGCCATGGAACTTTTGGTTGCTGCCGCAAAGGGCGACCCTGATGCCTTAGTAGAACTACCTGCAACCATTACTCCACGCTGGTTGCAAACTGCGCGCGGATTGATGGATGTATATAATCCTGCGATTGACGAACCATGGATGCAAAAGATCGCTCCAGACAATTGGGGTCGATTGTGGGAGCAGGGACACGATACGATTTTCTTGCGAGAGTATGATCGAGCCTTTCGAGAGGCTGCTGCACGCATGCCCGCTGGAACTCCAACGTGGAAGATTGCTAGTGAGGCACAAGCAACTGCGGAAGCTATTGCATCTAAGCCTCGCTTGGTTGCCCAAGAATTTGGACACAATTTCGAAACAGCTTATCGACGTGTACATGCTACTCGCCTTGGTCCTGAAACCCTTGACGATAATCCCCTTTGGCAATTGGCAAAGGTTATGGGAATCAATGTCAATAAGGATATGGATGCGGCTAAGGGCGTGTTTAAGTTCTTCTATGGCTTTCGTAACGCTATGTTCGAGTGGTGGCTAGGATTGCGTCCTGGTTGGACGGCAATCAACTATATCGACTCTTCTGTACGTTTCTTGATCTCTGGCGGCGAGTTGATGAACGATTTGGGGACTTTGCATAACGTTCATGCTCAGCGCTTGTTGAGCCGCAACTTACTTCGAGAGGAATTCAAGACAGCCTTTTCACGTGGACTTCGTGTTGTTGAAGGAGATTTTGACTATGTAGAGCCGGTTGTAGATCGAATTCTTCGTGGACACAAGTTCAAGTATGGTCTATTCAGTATCCTTGGAGACGCTCGCCAAACCATTTTAGCGGAACGTAAGGGTCTAGCTCCTGCCAGCGAAACTGGCAAGTTGGGCCGTATGCTGCGCTGGATTTGGGGACAGGCCGGTATGACTAAGGATGTCTTGGCGCGCGGTGCCGTTAACGTGAATGCCATAGTGGAGTTCGGTCTACGAACTCGCTTAGCCGCTAAGAAGTTCGATAACGTGTTCTGGACGATGGATAAGCTGAGTTTGGAAAAGATTGTTGAACAGCTTACTCTGAACGGCGCTACTGATGATACCATTCTGGCCTTTCGTAAGGCATGGTTGGCGGGGGCAGATAACGTAGAAAAGGCCAAGGAATTTATGAACATCCTTGGTGGTCGTGGCCGACGCAGCGAACGCCTATTCTCTCAGATGTTACCAGACGATTGGGAAGAATTGTTACAGCGTAACGGTGTAGATCGCCGGTTGCGTGCGTTGGTGTTCCGCCCAATTATCGAAGACTTAGAAGAGCTTTTGCAGTCAGGGCCTAAGACAGCTAAGGGCATTAATATTAGCGGCGCGGTTGATGATATCAATAACTACTTGGATGAAGCTATTGAGAAAATCGACCAAGAACTTGTAGCTAGAACTAATGATCCAGTTGGTCGTGTTCTGGCTAATGATGGCTCTCCTCTTCCTGCTTCTCCTCCTATTGCCACGCTTTCAAGAGAAATTCCTCCACCACAGGTTATTCGTGGTCCGATGTATGCGAATGATGCGGCTCTTCTTCCTGAGCAGATAAAGGAAGGACAACGACTGAGTTACTCTCTTCCTAAAGGTACACGTATTACGATTGTGGACAGGGAAGGAGTTACTACAGTATGGGAGAAAACTGGACGACGCGGCGAGCGTTTTTGGGCCGATAAAGTTAACCATGTTGCTATTCCTATAGACGCTTCAGAGGCAGCGGAACTTGTTATGCGGGGAGAACGAATTGTTCCTCTTCCTTCCCCTAATAAGCTGGCACGTTCTCAGGCCATTCAGAATAAGTGGACAGCATACAAGCAGAAAGTTACGGAGGCCGCCGGTTCTGTAAATATCAAGATTGAATGGCATTCTCGTACATGGATGAATAAGAAGATGGGGCGAGAGACTTGGGGATTCTGGAAGCCAAAGACTCGAACCATTCATCTGATTGACCATCCTTGGACGGCGTTTAAGGCTAGAACAAAGGGATGGAATACCATTCTTCACGAGATGTCTCACGAGATTGCAGAGCGTCTTGGATGGAAGTTGTTTCTCAAGGGTAAAGGTCGATATGATGATGTGGTAGAAGCACTTATGCACCTTAAGCGTCCTTCTCGTTGGATAGATTATGCGGGAAGTACTCGTTGGGAACTTCGTCGAGCAATTGTTGAATTGTTTGTAGAAGACCCTGAAGTATGGGCAGAGTTTAAGAAAGTAGAGCGCGAACTTGCAGAGATGGTTGAAAATTCGTTGGAAGTTCGTGCCTTGAAGAACATATATGGTTCCTTGAATTCAGAGCCAGACTTTGGTTTTGTGGGGCTTCGACAAGCAGAAGATGGTAGCATTTGGCGTCTTATTGAGGAAGGAGAAGTTTTTGAAGCTGGAAGAGAATTTCGTCTTGGTTTAGGTGAAGGTGGAGAGCGATTAGTAAAGTTGTCTCCAGATGAATTGTCTGATCTTAATGCCCTGACAGGCAATGATAAAGCAGTTCGGTCTGCTCTACTTGGAGATTTTGGTGAAGAATTAGTTACGTTTGAAGGTGGACAGATTTCTCGAAAGGAACTATTCAATCTACAAAGTTCAGTTAGTATGCAGATAAATCTGGAACAGCAAAAGATTATGCTTAAAGTTCCAAAGTCATATGAAGAAGGCACCCTTGAGATGGACTTCTTCCGTGCTACGCTCCGTCGAGATGAACTGGATAACTACATTAATAGTGGACGAGCCGCTGAAGGTGGGTCTGATGAACTTCTAGCGGCAACTGATGAATTAAAGGCTCTTGATGAGGCATTGAATAAAGTAGTAGAACCTCCTGAGCTTATAGCTTTGCGTCAACGTGTAGAGAGTATCAATGAAGCTCTATTAAAGTATGATACGACTTCTCCTCCTGCTCCTAAAGTTGCTCAGGCTAAAACTGCATCTCGGGGAGCGCCTTCTAGAATCAAGGCAGTACGTAAGGTTGAAACCGTTAAGCCGGGCGCAGACGAAATTGGTCTTGGCGTTGATGGTGAAGAAGAGTTAACGGTAACCATATCTCAAATGACGGTAGGCAAGGGTATTGTCTTTACCATGAGTGAGGAATACTATCGCCTTGGTGAATTACAGCGTGAAGCTACTGGACGACTATTCGATTTGAAGCGTGAACTTCAGCAAGCCGTAGCTGGTGCGGGGGCAGAAGGTGATGCCTCTCGTGTAATTGACGATTCGCTTGCAGAGTTTGCGGATCAGATGAGACTGTTGCGAGATAACGCTAAAAAGTTCTTCTTGCACGTCTTTCCTGGTCCTCTACGAGAAGAGCCTGGACCACTTCGAAACGCGGCATGGCAGCAATTTGATACCCTTGGTCGTCAGGTCTATGACGCGGTTATCTCTTTGACTGATGAGGCAATCGAAGTGGCTACCGCCGGAAAATTGGCAGAAATTCCGTCTCTTAAGGACCTGCTGTTCCGTGCTGGTGTAGACTTGTCCTTTGAGAAGGGGGCTCTTCGATCTGTTCGAATCATTGATGAAGCCGCGGGTACTGCAACTACTTTTCAGGGTTGGCGGGGTTCTGCATATCTTCGTAAGCACTTGATTCAGAGCTTCTTTGGTAACAATGTTCATATCCGCAACGCTGAAGAAGCGTTCTCTTTGCCATTCAACGTAGACACTGTACGTAAGTCCTTTGCTGCAAAGACTCCGGAAGAAGCGGCGCAAGCAGCCGAAGAATTGCTTGGTGCGGCTACAGCGGAAGCGGTAGAGGCAACAATTGCAGAAGGCGATCAGCTATGGAAGGCTTTCATTCGACAAACCAATCCCGCTGGCGGTTCGCTGTTGAGTTTATGGGGTAGTGATGTAACCAAGTCTCGTAAAGCTTTCATCGAGTTCTTGGAATCTGAGATTGTTCGCTTAGGCGAAGCTAATGTGCACTCTGACACCTTGGCAGCAATTCGTCGGCTACAGGATGAAGTACGTGCCTTTGGTGTGACAATTGACACCATTACGTTGCCTCCAGAACTAGTAGTTCAGATCGCGCGCCCTCTTCCACGCTGGATGTTGTCAGATGGTTTGCAGACTTGGTTGGGTGTTCAGAATGACTTGGTAGCTCAGCGTCATGCTTTGGTAACCAGCCTAGATGAAATGCGTGCTTACATGGTTGATGGTTTGAAGAGTGGTAAAATCGACTTTGCCAACTTAGCAGAGGACCAGAGAACTATTGTACGCGCGGCGCTTGACGATGCTGTTTGGCGCAAGACAGCTGCGCATGATATTGCTATGGATGGAACTAAGTTGGTAACAGAGGCGGACCCTGGCCGTGCAGCGGATATTGCGGAATTGTCTAAAGTAGCCACGGGCCGGGAGGAATATAAGGGGGCAGTAGCGTTAACGCAATTTGATATGTTGGAGTACGCGAACAACTATCGTGTAGATAGCATGATAAAGTTCGTATCTCCATTCTGGATGTTCCAAAGTCGTTCTCCGTTGTTTTGGTTGAACGCCTTTGCACAACATCCTGAGTTCCTGTCATGGTGGAGTAAGTATTCACGAATTCAGCGTAAGCATCAGATTGATGAAGGAGCAACTGATACTAGCGGGCGTCCTCTACGTAGATTGTACGGCTTCCTACGTTTGCCGGGAACGGACATTTGGGTGAACCCATTTTCAGGGCTTTCATCTAAGTATGTGCTTCCTCGGCCTTCTCCATTCGCTGGAGAATTCCCAGACAGTATTGGACCAATGGAAGAAGCTATTTCTTACGTTTATGAATATGGCAACATGTTTGGTTTCCGCCCTGCTCCATGGATTATGGCGATGCTGTACATGAGTGGCAAGCTAGACTCACAACGTTACCCCGTTGGATCATTAATCTCACAGGTGGACGTTGTAGTTCCGCCATGGGTACAGCGTGATATTCGTCGGGCACTTCGTATGTCTCGTTATCCAAACGATCCGGGGTTGTTTACTGAGGATGTTGGTTGGATGGACTTCTTGGTAGAGCAGGAGATGTATGGACAGGCTCTAGCCGAGTTGCAGGATAATCCAGACAATTTGGCTCGGGTTCAAAGCGAGATGTACGCCGCATTGGGCTACAAGACTACTGGAGTAGATGAGTTTGGAGCGCCAATTTTTGATCCTACGAGTCAGCGTGATCGTGCTAATCCTAGATGGACTGCGGCGCGGGATAAGGTTGAACGCAGTCAGTATTTCAGTCAGTTACTAGGCTTCTTTACTGGTATTTATCCAAAGGAATATACAGACGGAGAAGCTTTACTACATGCGGTTCGTGACGATATCAACTTCAAACAGGACATGATTAACAGTATCGCGGGGGTTGCGGTATTCCAGTTAGACCCTGTACCTGAGTCTCGATATGAAACTTATCAGGCCGCGAAGTGGGAAACTCCAGAAGGTTGGATGTCACAGCTATATGGGGCATCTCGCTGGATTGAGCTTCCTGGTGGTGGGCAGGCACCTAGTGGTCCAGAGCGCGATGAGATTATGGCACAGCGTTTATGGGAAGAGGAAACAACCCAGGCGTATTTTGATTCACTGGCACTAGCTAGCGATCAGCTTCGTGATTGTCAGTTAAGCAGTGGAGGCATTGGTTCTGATTCTGCCGTTAGACGCACGTGTTTCAAGAACTATTTCCGTGCACGTAAGGCGATTGACGATCACCCAGCTTATGACTTGGCCCGTCGCCCTGGTATTATTGGATACAAGAGTGAAGAGCAGGTTGTGAAGTTCTTCGAAAACATTTGGTGGAATTACGTTGAAGCAACTTACCCTAAGTGGTATGTTGAAGACGATGAACCTTATGATAACTGGTTAGCACGAGTGGAGATGTGGAAGGAAGACTTGCCTATGCTTGCTACTGAACTTGGTCCTATGTTCCTAGAGAAAGATGTTCGCACGCGTACTGGCCAGGAAGGTGGTGCACCTAACGAAATTCCGGGTCATCGCATTTTGCTTGAAGAAAAACTGGTTCAGAAGCTTATTACTGCTACGACCGCAGAAGGCTATGATGAGTACAAGAGTCGCAACAACACTGCATTTGATGCCATGAACGAAGCATTCAAGGCGCTTCGTTGGGACCCATACATGGCGGAGACAAAGAAGTGGGAGGAATTGAACTCATATGAGCGTGCGTTAGCGGAAGAAGAATGGTTGGCGGCAAACAACCAGCTTGGACTTCCAGAACTACAGCGTTGGGTAATGGAGAATTATCCAGAAGGAACCTTTACCCCAGATGAGTTGGCGCAGGTCTTCCATGAGGCGGGTGGCGCGGTATCTATCGAGCAGCGCAATCTTCCTAACGACGAGCGCGGTGTTGTAGAAAATCAGGTGTGGGACTTGTTAGCGGCAATTGGTCCTGGCGAAAACTTCGACTACTTTGAAGAGACCTTCATTCGAATGGGCGGAGACCCCGATCTACTAACGGCTTGGTATGAAACGGGCGGCGCAATTCAGGACTTCGCTAAGATTCAAGGTCTTCAGGAGATGTTGGTTCAGGCATCTAAGGTCTTGAATGTGCAGACGCCAACTCAGTCTCAGTTGACTGAATGGGCTGCTGCTAAGCGCCTGAATGATGATTTCTGGTTGGGCATTACTAACACCTTTGGAGAAGATTTTCGACAGGTATTGTCAATTTATGGTTCATTGGCGGGGCAGTCAAAGAAAGATTTCCGTTCAGATAATCCAGAGATTGACGACTACTACGACATGCGAGATATGTATGCTAAGGATTTTCAGTTGTGGGCAAAGTACTACAACCCAGAGGAGTACACAACACAGACCGGTTTGGCCGGAGAGGGTGTAGAGAAGCGTGGAGCAGGCGGCAGCGGTTACTCTAGTGGATATGGTAGCAGTGCTCCTTATG
>ERZ1292629.1998-Hain-H43-01um-R1-1998-length-18380-cov-4_pt1 | contig 18380 bp, 17 predicted proteins | sample MGYA00564399_ERZ1292629 | MGnify/ENA primary metagenome ERZ1292629 (study PRJEB36523, sample SAMEA6512636) | groundwater metagenome | collected 2019-01-08 | study: AquaDiva: Metagenomics assemblies of 32 groundwater samples | reverse complement strand
CAGTGTTCCTGAAACGCTTGTGCTTACGCTGACTCCCCAGAGATCCAACTTGCCAGACGTGTAGAGGAATTCACTTTGTTCCTCCGGATCGTAGCTAAGATCGATTAACAATCGACCTACAAACGCGATAACAGCTTCCTTCCAATCTGGTCGCGTGTGCGTGTCCACCAGCGCGGTTGCTATCATGTACTCTCCTTTGTATATGTGCTTGTCCGAATAATAGAAGCCTCATCTTGCAAAGTCAAACCGAAATCTAATATAGTGGATTATGAACCTGTTTCAAAACAGGTTCTCACGACTCACATTAAACAAGTTAGCGAAGCTAACGCGTGAGTTTTTGAAACGAGTTATATCCCTGTGGCCAAAGTACATATTCAATTTACAAGATACCCGCTTCTTCTAGTTCCTGTCCTGCTCATCGTCGCCCTCGGAGTACTATTCTTTACTACCTCCAAAAAAACCACAAAAGCCGCCTCAAGCTGTGGGGCAACTTCAGTCTCAGGTCTGTTCGATCCCGAAGAATTTGCCTATTTTGGCGGTGAGAAGTTTAAAGTCCCCCTAGAGGATCAGACCTCCCTAGCCCAAGTTCTCGGCGCAGAAGCAGAAGATGGCGAGCGCTGGATTGAAGTTGACCTATCAGACCAAAAACTAACAGCAAGAGAAGGCGACGCAGTTTTCTTGGAAACCTCAATTGCAACAGGCCTTCCCTGGACCCCAACCCCAACTGGGGAATTTAGAGTCTGGGGCAAATTTAGATATACAAAAATGGAAGGCGGCCGGGGCAAGTACTATTATTACCTGCCCAACGTCCCATACGTTATGTTTTTTGAAAACTCCGACATCCCGGGATTCCGCGGCTACGGCCTTCACGGCACCTATTGGCACAACAGCTTTGGGACTCCAAGAAGCCATGGATGTGTCAATCTCCCAACCCCAGTTGCAAAGGAACTATTTTATTGGACAGGCCCGGCCTTGCCGGAAGGCAAAGGTACAGCCCGCGCCTCAAGCGAAAATCCCGGGACAAGGATTGTGATCCACGAATAACACCCTCGTGGTATACTACCAAACACACTTGACGACTATCACTCGGTGTGTTAGACTGCTAAATACAGTAAATCTGCATGGCTGATATCTCATCCCTAACAAACCTAACTCTACCGGTAGTTGCATTACGCGGGTCGGTAGTCTTTCCCCGAACTGAAAGCATCCTAACTTTCGGTCGTCCAAAAACAAAAGCAGCAGTCAACGCCGCTTATCAAAACGACAAGCTTTTGGCAATCTTTACCCAAAAAGATGCAAGAATCTCAGACCCAGTCCCCGAAGACCTCTTCCCAATAGGAACCCTTGTTGAAATCCAGCAAATAATGCCGGCAGATGAAGAAATCCATGTCTTAGTCTCAGGCCGCGCAAGAATAAAAATAAACGAAGTTGTAGCCCAAAATCCCTTCCCGGTATACAAAATTGAACAAGTAGAGGAGGAAATTATGAACTCAGGAGACGAAGAGGCAAGAGCAAAACATTTAGTCTCGCTTTTTGAAAAAGCAATTCGCCTTGGAAAACCAGCAGATGTCCAAACAGTAATGCGTCTTCTTTCTGCAAAAATAGAGCCAGCAGAATTGGTTGACCAAATTGCATATTTATTGGACGTTAAGACTCCGGTAAAACAAGAACTTTTAGAAACCTTAAATCTTGAAGAACGGGCAAAAAAGGTTGAAGACCTCCTGGGGCGTGAAGTTGGGATTCTAGAACTTGAAAAATCAATCTCTTCAAAAACCCAAAAGAGATTTGAGGAACAAATGAAGAGAGCAATGCTTAAAGAACATCAAAAAACAATTCAACAGGAATTAAAAAGCCTGGATGGGGAAGAAACCGGAGATGACGAAGTAGACGATCTTAGAAAAAGAATTAAAGAAGCAGGAATGCCCGAAGATGTCAGAAAAAAGGCAGAAAAGGAACTAAAGCGCTTGGTTCAAATGTCCCCAAACCATCCGGAATCTGGATATGTCAGAAATTATCTTGAGTGGTTATGCGAAATGCCCTGGAGTACAAAGTCCCCGGACAATGTCTCAATAAAAAATGCAGGGATAATATTAGACAAGGACCATTACGCGCTAAAAAAAACAAAAGAGAGAATTTTGGAATTTTTGGCCGTCATGCAACTTAAAAATGAGGCAAAGAAAAAAGAAATAGAGTCTCAAGTTGGGCAAGAGGGTAGTGCCAATGGTGAAATTGTAGAAACCATGGAAGGCTCGCCAACAATTCTTTGCTTTATCGGCCCTCCGGGAGTTGGTAAAACATCAATTGGGCGATCAATTGCAAGGGCTTTGGGGAGAAAATTTGTCAGAATTTCTTTAGGTGGAGTTCGGGATGAAGCAGAGATTCGTGGCCACAGAAGAACATATGTTGGAGCGCTTCCCGGAAGAATTATCCAGGGAATGAAAAATGCGGCAACCAAAAACCCAGTATTTATGCTTGACGAGATAGACAAGCTGGGGATGGACTTTAGGGGCGATCCCTCAAGTGCGCTTTTGGAAGTCTTAGACCCGGAACAAAATAAAGAGTTCTCAGACCACTACCTGGAAGTCCCCTTCGATTTATCGGAAGTTATGTTTATCTGTACGGGAAACATCTTGGAAACAATCCCTCCGGCTCTGAAAGACAGAATGGAAATCATCCGCTTTGCGGGCTATACAGAGGATGAAAAATTCAACATAGCAAAAGATTATCTTTGGCCAAAACAGCTAAAAAACCACGGTCTGTCTGCCCAAATCCTGCTAAACTCCAAGGCTCTGCGGGAAATTATCAGCAAATACACAAGAGAAGCAGGAGTAAGAAACCTTGAAAGAAATCTTGCAACAATCTCAAGAAAAATCGCAAGAGATCTGGCAGAAGGGAAAAAAGAGACAGCAAACATACAAAAAGAAGACTTAAGAAAACTCCTGGGCCCTGCGCAATATTCTTCGCTTATTGCTGAGAAAAAAGATGAAATCGGAATTTCAACCGGGCTTGCAGTTACCGCCTCAGGCGGCGAAATAATCTTTGTTGAAACGGCGCTCATGCCAGGAAAAGGAAAACTAACCCTAACAGGCCAGCTTGGAGAGGTAATGCGCGAATCGGCTTTGGCGGCATTCTCCTATGCCCGTTCCCATTCTGAGGAACTTGGGATAAGAGACGAAGTTGCAAGAAAAATTGATGTTCACATCCATGTACCAGAAGGCGCAGTTCCCAAAGACGGACCCTCAGCAGGAGTTGCTATGGCAACCTCTCTAATTTCAGCATTAACTGGAGTTAAAACTAAAAAAGATGTTGCAATGACTGGCGAGATAACATTGCGCGGAAGAGTTATGGAAATAGGCGGAGTTAAAGAAAAAGTAATTGCAGCCCACAGGGCAGGAATAAAAACCGTAATCCTTCCCAAAGACAACGAAAAAGATATGGATGATGTTCCAGACAAGGTCAAAAAAGACATCAAGTTTGTCTTTGCAGACCATCTAGACCAAGTTTTGGAAACTGCAGTTGATGGCTTCAAGAAAACCAACGGCCATCCCAAAGCTCCAGAAGCTCTCCCAGCCCCAATAGTCCCCGCCTTCCTGGCTGGATAAAACTGTGGTAAAGTAAACCATGGACAAGAAAGCGCTTCTGATAGGTGGGACCATCATCTTTGCATCAGTAGGTGCGTTTTATGTTGCAACACAGAGAGAAAAATCAACAACCACCTCTACAGAAACTCAACAAGCGCCAGAAGCTCAAAAATCTCAAGACGAGCTTTCGAGCAATGGCAGATATGTGGAATATACAAAAGCCGTACTTGAGCAAAATGCAGACAAGCGTAGAGTTTTGTACTTCTATGCCTCTTGGTGTCCAACCTGCCAGCCGGCAGACGATAAATTCAAAGAAAACTCAGACAAAATTCCAGAGGACACAAGAGTGATAAGAGTCAACTACAATGACCCCAATACAGACCAGGAAGAAAAAGACTTAGCAAAAAAATACAACGTTACATACCAACACACATTTGTCCAAATAGACAAAGAGGCAAATGTGGTAGCAAAATGGAATGGTGGGGGAATTGAGGAACTTCTGAAAAACATTAAATGATTCTTCTTGTCCTTTTTGCTTTTTTGGGCGGAATTGTAACAATTCTCTCTCCCTGCATCTTGCCAATCTTGCCAATTGTTTTATCTGGCGGTGTAACTTCCGGAAAAAGAAAACCCCTTGGAATAGTTTTAGGTTTTGTTTTAAGCTTTACTTTCTTTACACTGTTTCTTTCGGCCATTGTTAAAGCCTTTGGAATTTCTGCTGACAACCTAAGATCTGCTTCTGTGGTTATTATTTTATTCTTTGGCATTAGCCTACTTATTCCTCAAGTACAACAATTTTTAGAAAAGTTGTTTTCTGGGCTAACCGGGAACCTTAGGATTAGCACTAAGGATGGCTTCTGGGGAGGAATTTTGATTGGCCTATCTTTAGGTCTTCTTTGGACCCCTTGCGTCGGGCCAATTATTGCCTCGGTTATAACTTTAGCAGCAACAAGTACTATTAACTTATCTGCATTTTTTATAACACTTGCTTACTCGTTGGGAACTGCTTTGCCCATGCTTGCTGTTATGTATGGCGGGAGGAGTCTTTTAGAAAAAACGGGACTAGCAAAAAACGCAGGATATATCCAAAAATGGTTCGGACTATTAATGATTTTAACAGCAATTGGAATATTCTTCCAAGTAGACAGAAGATTCCAAACGTATATTCTTAATACTTTCCCAAATTACAGTGAGAACCTAACAAAGCTTGAAGACAACAAAATGATTGAAGAAGGGCTTGAGAGAATAAATAAGTGACCCCACCGGGAGTCGAACCCGGGTTCCCAGAATGAGAATCTGGTGTCCTTGGCCTCTAGACGATGGGGCCGCCTGAGACACTGATTATACCTCATTCCAGGCTCCACAAAAAGCCCGGGCGCAAGAACCCAGGCTTCTCTCAAACCACACTCATAACAAATTCAAGGAAACCGCGAATTCTTAATTCGCGGAGGAATTGAACTTGATATGTCGTTCTCTCTCAGGAGTGAAACCGCGGACTAAAGTCCGCGGAGAACGTCATCAGTACGTATCGTCCATATCCCTTTCTAGAATAAATCCATCCCCGAATTCCTCTTCCTTTTCTCTGGCTCTGCTCCTTGCACGAGCTTCCCCGCCAAGCCTTGCAATCTCAGTCCTTTCTCGTTTTGATAAAGCCGCAAACCCTTGTTTTTTCTTTTTCCTAGCCATGTACTTTCTCACCCCCTTTTCTTGTGTGTGCACTTTACCAATAGCAGACCAGAAACTAATTTCATGAGGGCAAGAAACAGAAAAGAGCGTCACTACGGGACTGCGGCCTGAAGACAGGCCTTGACTTCGGCTATTCTTCGGGTGTTTAATGAGGTGTGACTCAAAAAATAAACTCAAAAGTAACAGTCTACGCAGTGTTTGACCACATAACTTTAAGTGTTAGGCCAAAGGTTATTTTGTGGAACGGCAGAATCCACAATATCGTTAAAGTCGGCCTCCATCACGTTTACAGGCGCGGCAGGACTGCTTTCCATGTTTTCTCCGTTGCATCAGAAACTTTATTCTTTCGCCTGGTTCTTGATACCGACAAGCTTTATTGGACTCTAGAGGAAGTACAAGATGCAGAATCCAATTGAAAACTCGAGGTTTAAAAACCTCGTGGATTTGGGATTCAACCAGAAAAGTGCCACAGTAATGCACCTAGACCTCAATTCGTGTTTTGCAACCATTGAACAGCAAGCAAACCCGCACCTCCGTGGCCGGCCTATTGCAGTCGCAGCATACGCCTCAAACAATGGCTGTATTTTGGCCCCATCTGTGGAAGCAAAACGTTTCGGTGTAAAAACCGGAATGAGAGTCAAAGACGGAAAAGTTCTATGCCCCAATTTACTTGTACTTCCCCCAGACCCCGACAAATACAGAAATGTTCATGTTAAGTTCAGAAAATTATTAAGAAGGTATACAGACAACGTCTTGCCAAAATCCATAGACGAGTTTGTTTTGGATTTAGAGGGGTTTCCCTCGCTCAAAAGTGGAATCGAAAATATAGCCCAAGAAATAAAAGACAAAATCAAAAAAGAAATAGGTGATTGGCTAACAATCTCAGTTGGAATTGCCCCGAACAAGTATTTAGCAAAAATCGGAGCAGGTTTGCATAAACCAGACGGTCTGGACGTTGTGGATTCGCAAACCTTCCGTGGTATTTACCAAAACCTAAAACTAACAGACCTCTGTGGAATCAAAAAGGCAAACAGCAAACGTCTTGAAAGTATGGACATTTTTTCTGTCGAAGACTTTTACAATGCACCCGTTTGGAAATTAAAAGCGGCATTTCATAGCATAGCCGGCTACTACTGGTATCTTCGCCTCAGAGGTTTTGAAATAGACGACGTGGAATATGCAAGAAGAAGCTATGGAAACTCCTACGCATTGCCAAAGCCGTATACAAACCCCAAAGACCTTGCCCCAATTTTACAGAAACTTTGTGAGAAGGCCGGATCCCGAATGAGAAGAGCTGGCTACATGGCCCGCGGAGTTCACCTATCTATAACATTTCGAGATTGGAACGGCTGGCACCACGGCCAAACGCAAAACAGTTTAATTTTCGACTCCAGAGATATTTATAAAACCGCTTTTCAAATCCTTCTTTCTTGCCCCGATATAAAACCAGTCCGCAATTTAGCAGTATCTTGTTTCAATATTGAAAAACCAGAAAGCCACCAAACATCTTTTTGGGAGGAATACGACAAAAAGAGGAGACTTGTTCGCGCCGTGGACCAGGTAAACAATCGCTGGGGAGGTTTTGTAATTACCCCCGCGAGAATGGCAGGGACAGGAGGGGTTGTGCATGACCGAATTGCCTTCGGGGGAGTCAAGGAGCTTGAGGAAATCATCACATCCTAGCAGGGTTTGACTTCCATCTTTGGGCATCCTACAATACACTGCGTAGAGATCACAGGACCCCAAGCGGCCGGAAGCCCAAGTCCCAAAAACCAAAATCTAAAATGTCAAAAGGCAATGTAATCCAGCTCACAGAGGCTGGTTTTTCTAAATTAAAGAACGAGCTCGAGGATCTTGTTAAGAACAAGAGACCTCAGGCTGTGGATCGATTGTCCCAAGCTCGATCCATGGGCGACCTATCGGAAAACTCAGACTACCACCAAGCCAAAGAAGCCCTAGAGTTTATTGATGGTAGATTATCAGAGCTTGAGATGGTCATAAACCAAGCGAAGGTTGTGGGAAACCTTCATTCAACAAAAGAAGTAGGAGTCGGAGCAAAAGTTAAAGTCACAATTGGAAAATCAGAACAGGTCTTCAATATTGTCGGAGAATGGGAAGCAGATCCAAAAGAAAAGAAAATTTCCCATGAATCTCCTCTCGGAAAAGCCTTAATTGGAAGAAAAGTTGGAGAAACTGTTGAAGTCCAAGCCCCAGCTGGAAAAGTAGAATATACAATAGTCGGCATAGAGTAAGAATCCTGCTACAATAGCTTCATGTATTGGGCCGATAAAATCGCAAAAGAAATAATCGCCAAAAACATAATAGATTCTGGAAAATTCAAGCCATATCTTGTGGACGATATGTTCACTCCGTCAGGCTTTCCTCATGTTGGCTCACTCCGCGGCCCTTTAGTCCATGATGCAATATACCGTGCCCTTAAAGATGCAGGAGTAGATGTCCGTTTCACATATGTCTTCAACGACTTTGATCCAATTGACGGATTGCCAGAATTCCTCCAAGAAAAATTTTCAGAATATCTTGGGTTTCCGTTAAGAGAAGCACCTTCCCCAGAAGAAGGGTTTAATAGTTTCGCAGAATACTTTACAGAAGACTTAAAAAAAGTTCTTGGAAACCTTGGTGTCAAAGCAGAATTTTTATCCTCCTATGATATGTACAAAGAAGGAAAGTTTGATGAACAAATAAGAACAGCCCTTGATAATTCCCGAGTGATTCAAGATATTTATCTGGAAGTTTCAGGGAGCAAAAAGAAAGAAACAGGATGGCTTCCACTTCAGGTAGTTTGCGAAAACTGCGGCAAACTCGGAACAACAAAAGTCATAGAGTGGGACGGAAAAAAAGTGAAGTACACATGCGAACCCGAATTAGTTAAGTGGGCAAAAGGATGTGGACACAGTGGCGAGATTTCTCCGTTCGGTGGAAACGCAAAACTTCCATGGAAAGTCGACTGGCCAGCACATTGGCAAGTTTTGGAAGTAACAATAGAAGGTGCCGGAAAAGACCATTCAGTCCCGGGAAGTTCTCGCGACGTTGCGCGTGCTTTGTGCGAAAAAGTTTTTCATTATCCTGAACCCTACAATCTTCCCTACGAATTTTTCTTACTGCGCGGTGGGAAAATGTCCTCATCAAAAGGCTTGGGCCTGAAGGCGCGTGAACTAACTAGTTTGCTTCCACCTTCCGTAGGTCGATTCCTATTCACAAGAACTGACTACCGCCAAACTGTAGAATTTGAACCATTTGGTACTCTTGCTATCCCAGATCTTTTTGATGAATACGATGAATGTTGGCAGAAATACATAAATGGCGGAAACGAAAACTTAATTCGTGCTTTCGAGATAGCGCAAGCCGGTGAACTACCAGAGAAAAAAGAAACCTTTCTTCCAAGATTTCGAGATGTTGTGAACTATCTCCAAATGCCGAATGTAAATCTGTCTGAAAAACTTGAGGAGGTAAAAGGTGCCCCTCTCACACAAGAAGAACAAGATATCCTAAAGGAACGAGAAGAGTATGCAAGAGTTTGGATGGGCAGCTATGCTCCCGAAGAATTTAGACTCCAAATGTCTGACAAGTTACCCCCTGAGGCAAGTGATTTAACGCAGGAACAAAAAGAGTTCTTGGAAAAATCTGTAAATTTGGTGGAAAGCATCGAATCTGCGGAAGAGCTCCAGGGAGCACTCTATAATCTTTCAAAAGAGTTAAGCATAAACACAAAAGACGCCTTTGCCGCAATCTACCTAAGTTTTATTGGAAAAACCCATGGCCCAAGGGCCGCTTGGTTTTTATTGCAATATCCTAAAGAGCAAGTGATTGAGAGATTAAAGGAGGCTTCAAAATGACAAAACAACAAGCTCTTGAACTACTCCATGAAAAACTGCAGTCCCCAAACTTAAGAAAACATTGCTACGCCGTCGGAGCCGTTATGAAAGCTTTAGCAATGAGGCTTGATGGCGACCCGGAAAAATGGGAAGTGGTTGGGCTACTACATGACGGGGATTATGAAATGACAAAGTCAGATCCCAACAAACATACCTTGCTAATGCATGAGTGGCTTAAAGAAAAAGGAGAAACAGACGAAGAACTTCTTGCCGCAATTCTCTCACACAACTATGTCCACACCGGCCAAAATCCACCGGCAAATAAAATGGAATGGGCACTTTATTGTTGCGATGAGCTAACTGGCTTTATAATAGCAGTAACACTTGTTCGCCCGGAGAAACGGCTTTCATCTGTAACTTTGGAAAACGTTTTGAAAAAATGGGGAGAGAAAGATTTTGCAGCGGCTGTAAAACGAGAGCAAATTGAGGAATGTGATGCACGGCTCTGAATTCCTAAAAACGAATTTATAGAGATAGCGCTCGGAGCCATGCAATCAATAAGTGAGGAGTTAGGATTGTAAGTAGCGCACTTCAGTGCGCGCAATGAATTACGCTAGTACACATGATAAACATAAACTTAATCAGAGAAGACATAGAAAAAGTAAAAACTGGCGTTGCTAAAAAAGGATACGATGCCGGAAACATCGACCGCGTCTTTGAGTTAGATGAGAAGCGCCTCGCCTTACTAAAACAAGTAGAAGAACTTCGCCATGAACGAAATGTTGTTTCAAAAAAGCAAAACGTAGAACGAGGCCGCGCAATCAAGGATGAGCTAAAAGAACTCGAACCCCAACTTGAAAGTGCAGAATCTGAAGTGAACACACTTCTAAACGAAATCCCCAATTTGCCTCAAGAAAGTGTCCCAGAAGGAGATGGAGAAAAAGACAACAAAGTCTTAAACGAATGGGGAAATATAAAAGAGTTTGGGTTTACACCGTTGGATCATGTGGAGTTAGGAAAAAGGCTAAATATTCTTGATTTTGAGACAGGAAGCAAGGTTTCCGGATCTGACTTTTATTATCTGAAAAATGACGGGGTCCTATTAGAACTAGCTCTTGCTCAATACGGAATAAAGTTTTTAACAGACCGCGGATTTACCCCTTTTCTTACCCCAGACCTTGCTCGTGAGCGTTTTTACTTAGGGACAGGATATTCTCCAAAAGGCGATGAAGCCCAAACATACAAAGTTGAAGGAACGGACCTTGGACTTATCGCAACAGCAGAAGTGACTCTAGCTGGCTACCATGCAGACGAAGTTTTAGGAGAAAAAGATCTCCCAAAAATGTACGCTGGCTACTCACATTGTTTCCGCATGGAATCTGGAGCATATGGGAAATATTCAAAGGGGCTTTACAGGGTTCATCAATTCTCAAAAGTAGAAATGTTTGTTTACGCTTTGCCTAAAGAGTCTGAAAAAATCCATGAAGAGCTATTAAAAATTGAAGAAGAGTTTTGGCAGTCTCTAGAAATTCCTTATCGCGTTGTTGAAATGTGTACTGGAGATCTTGGGGCACAAGCTAGCCGAAAAATTGACCTTGAAGCCTGGATGCCAGGGCGGGGAGATTACGGAGAAGTAACTTCTACATCCAACACAACAGACTACCAAGCAAGAAACTTGAATATCAGATTCCGCCGCGGATCCGAGAGTGACTACGTGCACACTCTCAACGGCACTCTAATAGCATCATCTCGAGGGATAATATCCATTCTTGAAAACAACCAACAAGAAGATGGATCAGTAATAATCCCTGAAGTCCTCCGCCCCCACATGGGCAAAGATAAGATCATAAAATGACGCGAGAGGAAAAATTTCAACAGCTTCTTGGAATCCACGAGAAATGGGGAAACAAACTTATCTTTAGCGAGATTATCGAAAGCGACCAGGCAAAAATATATCTAAGCGAAGAAGACCCAAGCTGTTACTACAACTACGCGACCCCCAAAACCGAGCCAGAAGAATTCAATTGGAATGAGTTTGATAAAGTCTTTTCTGAAAAAGGCAAAAACCCAGCACTCTACTTATCAGAAGAAAACCAGGCCAACGGATTTCTTGAAAGCGCAGTAAGACATAACTTCAAGATTGCTGCAGCCGACACTTGGTTATTGCTGGACACAGACTACTACAAGACAGCCGCCTCAGAAGTGGACGTTACCAATGTTACACAAGAATCATTTGATGACTATAAAAACATTATGAACGAGGTCTTTGCAGACTATCCCGGAAACGAGGGTTACCTGGAAATGTGTAGGAAAGTCCAGAGTGGCGAAGCAAGAAGTGGAGTTTCCGATTTTGTTGCCGAATTTTATTTAATCAATGACGGGGCAATTCCAGTATCGGGGGCCGGTATGTTTTATTCAAAAAGAGGAGGTTTTGCTTATCTTCACAATACTGGAACACTTAAAGCCTTTCGCGGCAGGGGGTACCAGACCTCGCTTGTAAGGCACAGGATAGACAAGGCCCTATCGCTTGGAGTAACTAACATCTATTCGCTGGTTGAACATGGTGAACAGTCGTGGAGAAACTTAATAAAGGTGGGTTTCAAAGAAGCCCAAGTCGTCGATCTAATGTCTAAGGCAGCTTCTTAGAAGATATATATCTTTTGTTTTTCAACTTTTCCGGCAAGTAATCCACACCTGCTTTTTTCTCTCCGGCTTCTGAGTGGTGGTAGTCATATCCCTTCCCATACCCAATCTCTTTCATTAACTTTGTCGGTGCATTTCTTATATGCATTGGAACAGGTAAATTCCCGTACTTTCCCACGTCTTCCCTTGCTTCTGCATACCCTGTATAAAGCGCGTTGGATTTAGGAGCTTTGGCCAAATACACAACTGCTTCTGCCAAGACAACATTACATTCTGGCATTCCAATTTTGTCACAGGCTTCAAATGCTGCGTTTGTTACTAATAGTGCTCTCGGATCTGCCATCCCGATATCTTCTGCTGCGGCGCGAATAAGCCTTCTTGCAATGTACAAAGGATCTTGTCCTGCCTCCAACATTCTCGCAAGCCAATAAAGAGCTGCATCTGGATCCGACCCACGAATACTCTTGTGCAGAGCAGAAATAACGTTGTAGTATTCCTCTCCCCGAAGATCAAAATTGAGTTGTCTTCTTTGAAGCGCACTCTCCAAAGTGGAAAGTGAAATCTTCTTACTCCCAAGTTGCGCAGCAATCTCGAGAACATTCAGGAGTACCCGCGCATCTCCATTGGAAGATTCCACAAGAAATTGATGTGCATCTTCGTCGAGCTTCACACCAAGGTGTTTTACTGCCCGTGTTAAAATCTCCTCTAGCTCCCCTGTGGAATGCTGATTCAATACAAGTACACGGGTTCTTGATAAAAGAGGACCAATAACTTCAAACGAGGGATTCTCAGTCGTCGCCCCAATAAAAATCAAATCTCCGCGCTCAACATGTGGAAGCAGTTTGTCTTGCTGGGCTTTATTGAATCTGTGGATCTCATCAATAAAAACAACCGGAGTTAACAAAGCTTGGTTTTGAGGTATAACTGCTTGGATTTCTTTTGTTGAAGCATTGACAGCTGAAAACTCATGAAATGTTGATCCAAGTTCCGTTGCAATAATCCTTGCCAAAGTTGTCTTCCCGGTTCCCGGAGCCCCCCAGAGGATCAAAGAAGGGAACCTGCCGCCATTTCCGGCATTGGCCAAAAGCTTTCTTAAAATTGAATCTTTGCCGACCAAATGCTCTTGCCCAACGAATTCATCTAAAGTGTTTGGGCGAAGAGTTTCCGCAAGCGGCTGTGACATAGTTAGATTCTACTCCCTAACAAAACCCAAAACAATATTCTTTTGATACTTGTGGTACCTTTGGTACTTTTGGTACCTTTCCCATATGTGGAAACTTGCAGAAACCGTAGAAGAAAGAACCAGCCCCTATAACGGCAATATAAAAGTTATCAAAGGGCTGGAAGGAACGAGAATAATCGTTGGGGGTCTTTCCCAGTCTGGCTGGCTAGTTAAAAAAGTTTGGAAGGACGCCCTAAAAAAGATCAAAAAGCTAAAACCTGACGCAAAAGATATTTTGATTTTAGGTTTAGGCGGCGGTTCAATTGCCGAACTCTTACAAGAGTACTGGCCGACCTCTCGCAAAGTTGGTGTAGACATAGATACCGAGATGGTAGATCTCGGGCGAAAATACCTGGGGCTTGACTATGTTGAAAACCTCGAGGTAGTAATTGAGGAGGCAAACTCATGGATTAGAAAAAACAAACAAAAGTTCGACCTAATCTTAGTCGACCTTTATCAAGGCGGTAGCATCCCAAAGGAATTCACCGAAGAGAAATTTATGTTGTCAGTTAAAAAAACTCTGAAGCCGGATTCTGTCGCCGCCTTCAACCATCTCTATTCTTATGTCGAGAAAAAAGATGCGGATGAATTCAGAAGTAAGTTGGGGAAAATTTTTCATGCAATGACGGTTGTTACCCCCGAAGCAAATATTATTTACATTTGCCACCACTGATACGATCTGGATCAGAAGTGAACAAAAGTTGTCAAACCAGTCTCAAGAGTGCTAACGAAAATTCGGAATCTGACCGGCACGATATATCGAGCCAATCTTAGCCTCTTTGCCTCAGCCAAACATGGTATACTAATGGGCTTGTAATGGTGAGAATATGCTCAAAAATTTATTCAGCTTTTTAGATTCCAACAAAAAAGAGACGGACAGACTAGGGAAAATTACTGAAAAAGTAAACAGTCTTGCCCCCGTCGCTCAAAAATTGAAGCTGCAAGAATTCTCAAAAAAAACTGAAGACTTCAAAAAGAAAATATCAAAAGGAGAATCTTTAGAATCAATCTTGCCCGAAGTTTTTGCAACGGGTAGGGAGGCAATTTGGAAAACTCTTGCAAAGCGTCCCTATGACGTTCAGATAATGGCAGGGATTGCGCTTTCCGAAGGAAAGATTGCAGAACAAAAAACTGGAGAGGGAAAAACTCTTTCAGCAATCTTGCCTTTGTATCTTCATTCATTAACCGGCAAGGGAGTCCATGCAGTTACAGTCAACGATTATCTGGCAAGACGCGATGCCGGATGGAATGGACCCGCATTCCATGCCCTTGGTTTAACAGTTGGAATAATTGTTCAAGAAGGAAAGTCATTTGTCTTTGATCCGGCGTTTCGCGATGACACACATGGCGACGAACGCCTCGCCCATCTTCGCCCCGAGACCCGTAAAGTCGCTTATAAATCAGACGTTGTCTACGGGACAAACAACGAATTTGGTTTCGACTATCTAAGAGACAACATGGTCTCTGATGTTTCAGAAATGGCCCAACGCGGCCACTATTTTGCAATCGTCGACGAGGTGGACTCAGTATTAATCGATGAAGCAAGAACACCCCTTATTATCTCGGCTCCTGACATGGAACCAACGGACAAGTATTATAAATTCGCTCAATACATAGACCGCCTTGACCCATAAAAAGATTATGTTATCGACGAAAAACTAAAAGCAGCAACCCTAACTGAGGCTGGAATCGGGACTGTTGAGAAAATATTGGGAGTTGAAAACCTTTACGAAAAAGATTTTGAGGTGATCCATCACGTCGAAAACGCACTCCGCGCAAGAACGCTATTTTTGAAGGATAGGGACTATGTTGTAAAAGATGACGCCACAGGCGAGCCCGCAGTAACAATAGTTGATGAATTCACAGGACGCCTAATGTTCGGAAGACGTTGGAGTGATGGGCTTCATCAAGCAATAGAAGCAAAAGAAGACGTCAAAATCCAACAAGAATCAAAAACGCTAGCTACTATTTCTTTCCAGAATTATTTCAGAATGTATGAAAAACTTTCGGGAATGACAGGAACTGCAGCAACAGAAGCAGAAGAATTCCACAAAATATATGGACTAGACGTTGTCTCAATCCCAACATACAAACAAACAATTAGAGAAGACCAGCCGGACATTATTTACAAAACCGTAAAGGCAAAATATGAAGCAATCGCCCAAGAAATCGACGACGTTAGAAAAACGGGAAGACCAGTTTTGGTTGGTACAACATCAATCGAAAAAAACGAATTGGTCTCACAACTTTTAACAAAAAAGAAAATTCCACACAACCTGCTTAATGCAAAAAACCATGAAAAAGAAGCGTCAATTATCGCAGAAGCTGGCAAACCAGGAGGGGTAACCGTTGCAACAAACATGGCCGGCCGCGGAGTCGATATTATTTTAGGAGGTGCACTCCCGGAATTAGTAGGCGGGTCAGATCCGGAAAAATATAAAACTACAAAAGAGTATAAGGAATGGGAAAAGCACCACAACCAAGTTTTAGAGTCCGGAGGACTTCATGTTATTGGAACGGAGCGCCATGAATCTCGAAGAATCGACAACCAGCTAAGAGGGAGAGCCGGCCGTCTTGGAGACCCTGGGGTTACCCGATTTTTTCTATCTTTAGAAGACGATTTAATGAGAATTTTCGGAGGAGAAAAAATAGCAAATCTAATGACCTCCCTACAAATCCCGGAAGACCAGCCCATTGAAAATGGGTTGATATCCAGGGCAATTGAACAAGCTCAGGGAAAGGTTGAAGCGTTCCATTTTGACAACAGAAAAAGAGTTGTTGAATACGACGACGTTGCAAATCAGCAACGAACAATTATTTACAAATTGAGAAAGCAAGTTTTAGAAAGCAAAAACCTAAAAAGTGAAATCCTTGAACGATTGGAAGGTCAGGTAGATGGTATGGTTTCTATTATTTTCGACTCAGGAAATGACCCGGATTTCGAACAGCTTTTGGTAATGTTTTTAGATATTGTTCCTTTCGAAGATTCGTCCCACAAAGATTTACTCGAGCAATTGAAAAAGGCGGGGGCAAGAGAAAGTGTTCGCGAGTTCTTAATACATCTAGTAAAGACCTCATACGATACTCGCGAAAAGCAATTAGGCCAGGTAATGCGCCAAGCAGAAAAATATGCATACCTTTCATCAATTGATCAGCTTTGGATTGAACATCTAACAAATCTTGATGACCTAAGAGAAGGTGTGGGGCTTAGAGCCTACGGACAAAAAGAACCGATTACGGAATTCAAAAATGAAGCATTTCAACTCTTTGATAAGTTGATGGTCGACGTTAATGCAAACCTTGCAAGAAGACTGTTCAGAACCGTTCCAGTTGGCGCGCCAACGATCAATGTGGATCAAGCAACAACAAACGAAGATACAACAGACCAAGAGGGATTAATAGACAAAAGCGTTGCAAGCAACCTAACAGAAACCGCAGTAACCCGCGCCGCAAAGGCCATATCTGGCGGTGGGCAATCCAAACCTAAAGCCCAAATCGGCCGCAATGACCCTTGCTGGTGCGGGAAAGTTGACGCAAATGGCAAGCCTGTTAAATGGAAGAAATGCCACTATCCTCAACTACCCCGCAACTAAATATCAATGCCCCGTGAGGATTTATCCTGAGTTTATCGAAGGAATCAAATCCAACATCGGGGCTTTTCATTGGTGAACACTACACCCCTACATAGGAGTGTAGTACTAAAGATTGCAACTGCTTTTGTTTTTCGTTAACGTGTTCTCATGGGAATTATCAAGCCTCCATGGATATCCGATGAATGGTTTAAGCAATGTCCATTCAACTATTGCGACCATTTCGGAGACAAAGAAAAGCTCTCACTTGTTTGCAGAATTTGCAGGGAGGAAGAAGCGCACATTCAAAGGTGCAAAGAACAAGGAATCGACCCTTATGACCCCCGTGTAGTACTAAAGGTCGTAGATCAAAACTTCAAGAAAGCAATGAGGTTAATTGAAAATGATGCTAAGCGTCTAGGTATTGACCTAACGGACATGCCGGAAGAACCCGAAAGAAAAGAAAAAGACATAATGTCACTTAAGATCTACAAATTGGCTGAAAAATATGGCAACCACGTTCATCAAATCATTAATTACATTGGGAAACACGCATTTTCTCTGAACGACGATATTATGGTGAAAACTATTGATGCACTATCTCACTCTCGTTTTTATGTAAACGCAAAAATATACCGTGCCCTCTGTAGTGCTCAAGAAGAATTAGACGATCCAGATGATGACCTGTTTGACTCAAAGACATCAGCTTTTTTGGCCTATATCGCCGTCGAACGAAACGTCCGTGCAATTTTATTCTTAACAAGAAGCATGAAAGCAAGTCCATTAAAACGCAGATTGCTTGAATTTGCAGATATTAGTGTGGAGTTCGCAGAACTTATAAGGCACGGATTTTTTGCACTTGACGATTTGGTATACGAAGAATTCGGGGCAGAAGAGTATTAACTAGGGTTTGATATCAACCCCATCTTGCCTTAACCTGAAAGAATGGATATCGGCGATACGATAAAAAACCACTCAGGCGGAAAAAACCTTAAATATATAAACGACACGATCCCTGGCATTACCAGGCTAAGAACAAAAAACGGCTTCACATTCTACGACCCCAATGGAGTCAAAATCTCAAACGAGAATATCCTCCTAAGAGTTAAAAATCTGGGAATCCCCCCAGCATGGGAAGAAGTTTGGATTTGCCCATATACCCACGGACATATCCAAGCAACTGGCATAGATTCCAAAAAAAGAAAACAATATATCTATCATGAAGTTTGGGAGGAGATGCAGAAGCAAAATAAGTTTGACAAGGTAACCTTTTTTGGAAGATCCTTGCCTAAGATAAGAAGGAGAATAAGACAAGACATAAACAGCCGCGGCTTGGGAAAAAACAAAGTAGTTGCAACTGTTGTTTGGCTATTGGAACACACATTTGTCAGAGTTGGGAATGACGAATACGCCAAAGACAACAACTCGTTTGGGCTAACCACACTAAGAAACAAACATGTAAAAGTAAAAGGATCGCAAGTAAGATTTGAATTTGCAGGCAAAAGCGGAGTCCATCATTTGGTAGATATTAGCCACCCAAAGATAAGAAGAGTGATAAAACGCTGTATTGAACTCCCGGGATACGAATTATTTCAGTGTGTTGACGATGAAACAGGAAAACATGCAGTAGATTCCTCAGATGTAAACGGCTACCTTCAAGATACAACAGGGGAAGATATCAGCGCAAAAGATTTTAGGACTTGGGGAGGGACATTTTTATCAGCAGTCACATTAAACAAGATGGGCGATCAAGAAAGCAAAAACAGACTTAAGCAAAACATCTCAGAAACCATAAAAGAAGTAGCAAAACATTTAAGAAATACCCCCGCTATCTGCAAAAACTATT
>ERZ1292629.1997-Hain-H43-01um-R1-1997-length-18384-cov-9_pt1 | contig 18384 bp, 29 predicted proteins | sample MGYA00564399_ERZ1292629 | MGnify/ENA primary metagenome ERZ1292629 (study PRJEB36523, sample SAMEA6512636) | groundwater metagenome | collected 2019-01-08 | study: AquaDiva: Metagenomics assemblies of 32 groundwater samples | reverse complement strand
ATCATTTGCCGTGGCATTCACAGGCTCTACTGCAAGCAAGGAATTGGTTCTGTCACCGGTAAACAGATCATTGTCTGAGACGATAAAGTAGTAGGAGTCGTCGTCTGCTGTGACGTGCTCAACGGCACGGATAGTCAACACCGTTTCATTCAGCGGCGCATCACCAGCCGTGTTGTTTGCAAAGACGGATTTCTGGAACTTGACAAACCGGATAACGTGCTGACCCTCAGAGGGACCGATGGAGTTCCCCAGTATTGCGCTCGACACAAAACGGCCGAAGAGCGTAACCCCGCCAGGACCCGTATCCTGGTTGGGGCCTAGAATGCTATCCTGAACCACGGATTCGGTCATCGTGACTGTGCCGCCCACCACAATGGAGCCCTGCGCGTTCGGACCTAATGTCACTCGCAACATGGTTACACGAGTCATGGTAGCGCTGACGCTGACACTCACACCGAGACCCGTGCTCTGGGTGCGTACATCCAAATCCATGAGACGCAGATCGTTGATGGCAGCATTGTTGAGCAAAATGGCATTGATGTTGGCAGACGCCGTGATAATCGGCTTTGCCCCGGTACCGTACGCACCCAACGTAATGGCTCCGGCGCTGCTGATCGTCACTGCGGATGTTGCGGTAAAGCTGTCGCCACGCTTCAACAGACACCGCTTGGTGGCGGCGTTACAGTTCGCTGATATCGTAGCCGGCAGGTCGACCGTTCCCGTAGGCGTAGTGGCACCAGACGGACACCCACCGGACCCCGCGGTCGCCGTGACATTAGCAATGCAAACCGTGGCGGCCCCGGTAAAGATTACTTCGGGATCGTTTACCGTGATGACATTGGTAACCCTGCGGGTGCTCGTGCCATCGCTGACTGTCGTCGTGATGGTGTAAGCTCCTGTCGTCTCGAACACATGTCCTGTAATTGCCCCGGTTGCCTGATTTTTTGACAGCGTGGTGTTGGCTCCGTAGCCCCATAATCCAGCGTTTGGATCACCAAAATTGTGCCGGTACTCGAGTTCCCTGAAAGCACGGTTGGTGTTGTTGCCGGTATCCGGCAGATCGGCATCCGTAGTTGCAGTACAGTCTAGCAACACGAATAACGGTGCGACTCCTGACGTGCGGCTTGGTGTGCACGACACCACTGGAGACGCGGCATACGCGCTGACCGCGCACAACAGGAGTGCGGCGAGAAGTGCTCTCATCATGCCCATACTCCTCGAGCATAAGCAGTAGAGTTCCCGATTTTCCATGCCCGGAAGAAGGAACCGGTCAGCACGTTATTGTCAGCGGCTGGCGATGGGTCGGCACTGGTAGCAATGGATGGGATAAGAGTCCCTCCTGCGTTGGTGAGAAACTCTCCGCGAGCCAAAATTACGTTAGCCGCAGTACCGCTGGCAGCCGTAAGCGCTGTCGCGGTAGCGACGACCGTAGACTTCATTGTGGAGGTCGTGGCAACATGTAAGCCAGCATTTTGGGCCAACGCCATATACATGATGTCGGTAAACGTTGCCGTCCCCCCGAATCCAAACTGGATGTTGTGCGATGCGGCTCCCGGACAACTGAAATCCACCATCGCCTCGAACTGGTAACGAGACGCGGCGTCGACCGTCAGCACGTCGTTAGTGGCTGCCAGATATCCCTTCAAGGTGTTGGCGCCCGGATACCCAGTGCCGGATGTCGACCACAGAAAATTGGCTACGTTCATCGACCACAAATCGTTCCTACCTGAAAGTAGAACGCCGGTCCAGTCCGTGCCGTCGCACATGACAGTCATGGCGTCACCGGGATAAAGGTCGAACGTGGCGGCGCTGGCACCGCCTACTATCACGTTGCCGGTTGACGCATCAAGTCTTACTATGGAATTGGCGAACGTAGTGCCGGCGCTGGAATTTCTAATCGTGTTGGCCCATTGATCGCCAAGAGTCGTCGCCAACGTGATCGTTTGCAGGACGGTCCCGGTGCAGTCGATGATGTCGCCTCGGTCCGCGTCAAGTAGTGTGTAGTCCCCGGTTTGTGTGTTGATATCCATTTAGCCTTGTCCAAAAAGTAAACCATCGAATTCGCTGACGAACACCACGCCCTCGACGCCGTATACCCTGGTCGTTTGAGGGTCTCCGGCCGTCATGTTGTAGTAGGGTTTGTAGCTCCAGTAATTTCCGGGCACGATGCCGTCAAGAATGCCTAGCGCGACCGACTGGTTAGCTGCCGCCCCGACCATGTTTACGCTGTCTGCGGCTCCTGTCACGCCGCCCGCACCAATCTCATATTCGAGACCGGCCACGCCTAAGCTGAGGTCTCCGTTTGTCGTAAAGGTAACCGTGATGTCGTAGCCGGCAACCGAGACCGATTCACCCGTGATGAGAATGACAACGACACCCATCCCCCCGGCACCACCAGCAGACCGCCCGAAAGTCGACGGACCACGAGATCTACCGGCACCAGCCTGGCGGTCGCCCCGGCTACGCGCTACCGCCAACATCAGCGTTTCCTGAGTTCGAGAACCAACGATCCCTGGGAACCAATGGGCGCGAACCCATTGGTGCTGATCAGCAGTTTCCCGTTCTGATCGGATGGCGGCACCGTGCCGTAATCAGATGCGCCGCCAAACGCCCGGAAATCAATGTGATTCTGTGAATCCCGGGTTAGCGTCCAGACGGGACGTGGGACGATGCCGCCAAACTTCAGGACGACATCGAACCACACCATCGAATACCAGACCTGCATGATCCGCAGCGCCGGTTCGTCAGCCGTTTTCTTTGGAGTGAGGTCGACGGGGGACAGCAAGACGTGGTTGTCGAGTTCCCCGTCGTATCCGTTGCTCTCCAGAAATGCGTGCAAGACCAAATGACTTGGCCCCTCTACCACAATGCGTGTAGTGACTTGGGACATACATTTCTCCTAGTCGTCCAACTCGACCCACGAAATACTGCCGAGGCCGACTGCGGTGGTTGTGACGGCAGCAAACGTCAGGGCGCCGCCGGGCTGCACCATCAACGCGCCGTCGATGTAGTCGATCAACGCGTGCGGTGACTCGCCGACGCCGCTGCCGTAGGCCGCACCGAAGCTGATGCGGTGCATGACGGGAGCCACGGCAAGCGTGGCGGCGTCATACGCCCGGGCAACTGAGTTACCGGCGTTTCCGGAACCGTTTGCTACCAGTACACCGGACCCAATAGCTGTCAGGCTGGTAGGAACCGTGACGTTCGGCGCCATGATAGCCATACCGATGTTGTGAACAGCCGCTGGCGCGGTCGTCCAAGCCCAGCCGGCGTCGACGATAGCCAACACCTTACCAGAGCCAGATGGGTTGTAGAGAATGACGCCAGTCATGACGGTGGTAACAGCAATCACGGACTTCGCCGATACGTTGGCTGCCGTGAACAACTGCCCGGCGCGGTTATAAGCAAGACGATCAATGTTCGACATGGTTTTTCCTTTGAAAAATATGTGTAGAACGGACAGGGCCGGGTTGCCCCGGCCCATTGGGTTAACGATGAATTACGCGGCAGCCACGACAACGCTGCTTGGAGACATAGGCCAGTACGTCATATACCACTTGATGACGCCAGTCTGCGCCGCAGAACTGCGGAAATGCACGGTTCCGATGGGAAGAATAAACTCCGTTTCGGTCTGTTCCGCCGCAACAGCAGCTCCTACCAGGACCGCACCACCCGTTGTAGGAGTAAACACGCTGGTATTGCCTACGTTAATGTAGGATGTGCCGGAGGCATCACTGTCTATGGCCACAACACCGGCATTTAAGTTCGCGGTGGCCGCCGGGTCCGTTGTCACTATCTGCAGGTCTCCGTTTGAAACGCCGCCGATAACCGTGGTAACAATTCCCACGATTTTTGCCCTGACTGGTCCGCCAGTAATGGTGAACAGGTTGTCGTTGCCGGTGAGTACGGCCCCATCGGACTTCTCGATGCAGCGTGGGCCAGCCTCAGTCACCAATTGCTTGATGTAGCCGACCAGCGTATCTGTGGTTGTGACGGCACCAGTTGCAGCGGCGTCCGTCTTGTTACCGATGACTTCGTTGATCTGGGCATTCAACGTATTGTCTGCCGCCGGGACATCGTGGAACTCATCGATCACTTGCAACTCGGTGACGAGTTGTTTGACATAAGCCATGCCCGAGTCTGTTGCTGTGACGACACCAGTCGCGGCAGCGGTATCAACTGCACCCAGGTTTTCGGAAATATACCGAAGAACCTCAGACATTGAAATACCGGTTGCGGGAGCCGCCCCGGTCTTCCATGTCGTGATACCAGAAGTTCCGCTCAATATCTCAGAAACCGGGTTGGTGTCACCCTCGGCACCTAACATGGTAACCAACTGCTTGACATACGACATCAACGTATCTGTCGTTGTCACGGAACCAGTTGCGGCCGCATCTTCCAGATTCCCTATGGTCGGGTCGGCCGCCACATTGCCATCTGTGCCAGTCACCACTACATCTGGCGCAATCTGCATTGCATTGGCTGCCGTGTAACCAGTAGAGCCGGAGGCGACGCGAAGCGAACTATTCAGGAACCAACCGGTAGAGCCCGCTACCAAGAACACGCAGACCGTGGGGCTGGAGTTTGAATTGTCGAGCACCAGGTTTTCAAGGGTTGCGTCTACCCATGCCGTACCGTTTTCGATGATGCCGGTCGCAAAGTCTCCGGTGGCCCTCACGTTCTTGATCGTCGGGCGTGTCGCGGCAGCAACCTGTATCAAAGACTGATTCTGCGTGCCGGTAGTGCTTTCCCGATACAGCACGCCATCAATGGTCATGTCGTCGGCGTTAGCGTCTGCCACAAGCCAGTCTATTGCAGAAATGGCTGCAGCGTCCTCAATAGTCGCGTTAACCAGCTTGAATCCGGCGGCGTTTACATCGATCGGACCCAAGAGGGCGTCCACACCCGCCACAAACCTCGGGTTGATCATCGTGATGTTGGCGGCGTCCACATCCATGTCGGCGGCGGTATCGGTCGTGAACGTAATGTAGCCACGCTCGGTATCGTTGCCCAGGAATACGACGGTAATGCCGGCAACGTCCAGGTCCAGGCCAGCTGCCGCTATGACGGTTTCGACGTGACCAGGCTTGACGAAGATGATGTCGCCGTTGTTGGCCGTGCAATTGCCTACCGCCGTGTCAATGCTGGCAAACGGACGCTTGAAGGTGCCGGTGCCATTTAATGTGCCGGCAGAATCCACCCAAAAAACGTTGCCGGCGTACGTGTTGAGCAACGGCACGCCGCGGATTTCCACGCCGTTAGTAAAGCCGTTGGGATAACTTGAAGGCTTCATTACGAATCTCCTTGAACCCCTCGCAGGGTCAGTTGAATTGTCAAGATCAAGAAACTAAGGGAAGTTGCCCGATTGGGCCGCCGTCATCGCGGACGCGATCACGTGTGGTGTGTCACACACCGGGTGCCGATGAACTGGCACCCGCTGTTGTTTGGTCGCCTACAGATTAACCGCCGCCAGCCGTGCCAACCGCACCGTGCCAGTCGGACCAGCCGTTGATGTAGCGTTCGCGGGCCTTGTAGCGCATGTTGCCGGACTCGAAGTCGCCCTCGATCCCCTTGCTAACGGTTTTGCGGACGATGTGCTTCAAGCCATCCGGGCAGTTCGTTGTAACGAACCACGCGTCCGGGTCTGTCAGCCGCTCATCCATCACCACGGATCCACCCTGCAAAATACCCAGATCCTTGATAGCGTTGATGTTGTGTTCGGCGCTATCGGCCTGCAGATCAGAGAACAGGATGCGTTGCGCCGTAAACCGGTTTGCTGTTGCTATTACCAGTTTCATAGCTTGGAGCGCAATCGGGATGCCCCTGTAGTCCTGCATATCGGCAATCATCGTCAGTATGTCTTCCAACGACGTTTCCGAAAGATCGGCTGCTGTTGCCAGCATGTTTGAAACCTGGCTGCCCTCTCCCAGGTGAGCGGTAGAAAACAGCGCCACACCATCGCCGCCGAGAAAACTGGCGCTAAACCCGTTGTTGAGGATGTTGGCGCCGCGAACTGCCTTGGTATGCTGCATAGCCCTAGACAGTGCACGCGACAGCCGCGCACCGACCGAGCCGTAGAGGTTGTCTTCCTCGGCTTCTTCGGTAATCGCAAAGGCTAACGCGATGGTCTCAAACACGTACCGTGCGGTATAGATTTCCGACGTGCTCTGATACGCCACGCCAGCACCTTCCGCCTTAGTGGGTGCCGCACCGAAGCCAGCCAGCATCACGTCCTCGACGTACGCCTTCTTGCCCTCGGTCTCGACAGTCAGATACTTCCGCCATTTTTCCGCGTGTTGTCTGTATTCCAAGCCAAACACGGAATTGAGGCCCAACTGCAACTCTTTCTTAAACTGTGTTCTGTTCATTGCCATGATGGGTCTCCTTAGGCGCTATAGGTTGACGACAGGCGGGAGTCTTTCATCTTGACTTCCACTTTGGCGTTGGTACCGACAGCGTTACCCGGTTCGTCAATCAACTGCAGGACCAGGAACTGCTCGTCACCGTCCGTGCCTACCCGAACCTCCATGCCCGATTGACCGGTAACAGTGCTACCCGCGTGGGTTGCAATGAGATCGGCTAGCGTCAGGTTGTGAGTGGCGAGTACGAATGCCACGCCAGAGTCGGTTTGAACGCGGTAGATAATGCCGGGATCATCGTAGACGAGAGCGACGGCATCACCGGAACCCGATGTCACCGTGCTGGCCGCCCAGTAGGGGGAAAACACCACGGAACCATCGGACGCCGTGTATTGACAGCCGGCAAAAACCCCGAGAATCCCTGTGGACGCAGCGGTTGCAACAGCAAGCTTGCCGCTGGTTAAAACGACCGCGTCACCAGTGAATATGTCGGACCCATACGCGCTGGCGAGCGGGTAGCTGTTCGCGCGAATTTGTCCACCATACGCATGACGACGCGGCTGAAAGCCACGTGGGCTATCACTATTAGCCATAGAACCTCCTTAAAAAAACACAATAGGGGAATGTTCGCGTCGACTGCGCCGCTGAGAACGGCCACCAACTCGTCTGATCGCTTGCCCGAACGGGCCACCGCACCGGGAACCCAGTGCGTGATTTGGTGCCGGTTACCCGGCACCGGAATTCAGTTACTCGTCGTCGGCTACCGCTACTTCGCGGGCTGGCGTCGTTTTTTCAACCTTACTGATGCGTCCAAAACCGTGGCCAGCTTGCGCGCTGGCGTTCTCCAGTTGATCATTGATGGCTTGGGTCGCCCGATCCCGAATGTCAGCATAATACTTGTTTCGCTGTTCGTTGCGTTCGACAGGCATTTCACACAGGATAGAACCCTCTACCCCGATACAACCGGCAAACCGCCCGCTTTCGATGCGCGGCAGCGGGAAATCCGTTGGCACCGTATCAGCCTTCCTGGGCTGCCAGCCCTCGCGGAACTTACGCGAGGCGTTAGTGGCGTCGTCTTTACCGCGGACGCCAACCCGAATCCAGCGCTGCACCATACCCTTACGGGGTGGCGGCGCTTCCAGAGAAGCAGGACGCACCCACGGTTGGTCTGATGGTTCGTGAACGGTGGTATTAGACCTGATCTCGGTCTCCCGGGTGGGATGTACTGCATCAACTACGGCTTTGCGTGGTCTAGCCATTAGCGGCCTCCATTTTTTCACGCGCATACTGTTTCAGGTGCGCCGGGTTTGTTGGATCCATCTTGAAGTTCTGCATGGCCTCAAGGTCTGATTTGGTCAGCGTCATCCTTGTCTTCCCGGCTGGCGACACCGCAGCACCTTTAGGCTGGACTGCGGCAACCGTTTGTTTGGCCTGCGGCTTAACAGCAGGTTTGAAGACAGTTTTGACGCGCGCCCTGAGATCCGGCAGTTCTTCGGCAATACGCCTATCGAACTCCCGAAAGTACTCGGGCGTCATGGGGTTCATGCCTTCTGCTGCCAGACGCTTATCGATCGTCATGGCAAACACAGTCTCCGCTTTAAACCTGGGATGCGTAAACCAGCGGTTGCGACTCTTCCAGCCGTCCGCTAACTCGTTGGGCCTGGCTCTGACACCAAAATCTGGTTCCTTTTCCAGGTTCGCCTTGGCGGTTTCGATGTCGCGTTTCTTGGCCCGTAGATCGTCCAGTTCCTGCTCGAGATCGACCGCCTTGCCAACATCTTCGCCCTCACGTGCCACCTTCAGGGCGGCAACCTTTTCCTTGATGTCACGTTCCACGGAAACCGACAAAACCTCGACGATATCCTTGTTACGTTTATGCAGTTCCCGCTGCGCTTTGATGCGTTCTTCGCGCTCGGATTCTACTGCTGCCCTGGCCTGCCTGGATATGCGCTGTTCTCGTTGAATGCGCTTTTGAACGGCCTTGGAATAACTCAGAGCCTCTTCATCCAGGTCGCCTGTGTCGTCCTGAACGTCGTCGTCATCGGTTTTATCGCCGGGTGCGTCGACGTGGTCGTCATCTGTTTTGACGACCTCATCTTTACCGCCCGGTTTAACGGGCTCGTCATCAACTACGACGACCTCTACGTCGTCGTCATCCGTAACGACGGCATCCTCTTGGAGTTTGTCGTCAAGCTCCTGATCAACTGCATCTAATGCGTCGTCTATCTTTTCTATCGGCATACTACCTCCAGTTTAAAACTGTGAATCACCGGGCAAAATTACCCGTGTTGCCTGTTACCAGGAAAGCCCGCCGAGGCGGGATACCCCATCTTGCGATGTGAAATTACAGGTTAATTGGAAAACCCCAATCTATGCTGCGCCTTTCAACACCATTCTCATCCCGTGTTCGCGTCACGGTGCCGATCGTGCTTGTGATCGCTTGCCCCTCCATCGTCGGCCATCCGGCGCCGACAATCTTCACTTCAAGCACACCGCGATAGTAGAGAGGAACTCGCAAATCCAAGATTTCCGCGCCTCGAGGTAACTGTAAAAGCTCGCGCAGCAGATCCGGGGAAAGGCTCAAAATTGCCAGTTTTTGCACAGAACCCGATACCGGAGTATTTCCGGTATCTGGTGTGTTCTTATGCCCCATCTTTGGCTCCCATCTTTTTCATCTTCTTCTGCATGTGGGCTTTCGCGGCCTCCTCGTCCATGATACCCATATCCATGGGGTGCTTGCCCGTCATCTGCTTGAACTTCTTGACCCACGGGTGTTCGTTCATATAGGCCCGAACATGCTTTGGATTCTTGGGGTCCATCTTAAATTCGGACATCTTGTCCGCCATGTTGCCAGCCATTTTCATCATGTCGTCCTCCTAAGCGGCGTAAATCCGAAAACCATCTGGGCCGTCCGCAACGCCCAGAATCTCGTCGTCGTTCATGATCAGGTAGCGCACGCCCCGAAACTCGACTTTCTGGCCGGCATAGCGCCCGTACACCACCCAATCGCCGACCTTTGCATCCCACAGATAGTCATCTCCTGACTTGAAGCGTTCGTTCTTGCCGGCCAGCGGCCCGACCGCCACGAGTTTGCCGGTGTACTGCAGGTGCAGTTCAGCATCCTGCGCGGCCTCCGGTAGCGCGATGCCGCCAGCAGACATGCGCTTGGGCTGTACCGGCATCACGATGCAGCGCCACAGCAGGGGCCGCGGCAGGTCAGCAGGCACCGCTACGTCTTCGTTGTTCAGGAAACCAGAATTATCCAAATCAATCGTCGTCTTCATCGCTCTCCTTGTTGTTTACAAGTGTTTGCAGCAAATCGTTCATCTTAATAAGTCCTCGGCGCCAGCCAACCTTGTAGCGGTAGTCGGCATAGTCGGCACAGCCACCGTCTAGAATGGTGCGCTCCAAAACACACAGGTCACGCTGGTATCCGGTGCGCAGCTTGTCGGCGTCTATCAGGACGTGTTTGGCCATTACGCGCCTGGGCTCCATACGCAGGCATCACCAGACCACAAACTCCACTCATCTATCGTGTAACTCTCGTCCACTTCAAGCCCAATAGATGGACACAATGGATTTTCTTCCATATCCTTGATGTGAACACCCAAGAGGTGACAAGCGCCATGCGATGCCCCCCTCCCTACAACCAAGCGATAATGGTGGTTGTGCGGCAATATGCTGGCAGCCACCTCCATAGAATCATACGTAAGATCGCATGCAATGCACAACTCTTTCGCGCCCCGTGGTTTCATGACCCTAGCCCCTTAAGTTTTGAATGGCACCAGCCGGAACAACGGCGATCTGCGGTCCTGTTGGTACCTTATACTCGCGGATGGCGTCATGCGCGGCAGCCAGCAGGCCATAGCACAACAGCTTGTTGTGCAGGGGACCGTCGACCTCCACCTGACCGTCAGGCATGAGGCGCACAACAACAACGATAGGGTTATGTCTTTCCATTACCTGTATTCCTTTCGTGTTTAGGAACTGATCGCGTTGACAAAACAATCGGGTTGGGTCCCCGATATCCGTAGGCCTGAGCGCAGGCTATAACTGCCCACTTAGGCACGACAATATCGGCTTCAAGTTTGCCGTCACGACTTCGGATTAGCATTTACACCCCCTGTTTCTGTTGTGTCGCGCCAGCATGCACCAGTTCAGCGACTTTCCCGATCTGCTTGGAAATTTCGACATCCGCTGCCGACAACTCGGTCAGCTTCTGTCCGATGGCTGCTAGCATCTGTTGCATGCTGTCCGGCGAGGCTGCCATGCCGTTTTGTGCGGCAGCCTCGCCCCGCGCCATAGCCTTCCCCTGCAACTCCAGCTCTTTCTCGCGGGCATCCAGCACGGTCTCCCGTTCTTCTTTGGCGCGTTGCTTCTGAACCTCTTGGGCGGCAGCCATGATCTGCTGGCCTTTGGCGGCCTCGGCTTGTTGTTGTTTTTGCTGGGCCACGGCCTGCGCCGCCCGCCCAGTAATCATGTGCTCGAGCTGTGGCGGCATCTGTGGTGAGACTGGCTCCCCTGGCTTGGCGTCCAGATTCACTGGTAGCGGTGGTATCCCCATGCGGGCCGATAGGTCTACCATGACCTTCATCGCCAAGTGTTCGGTAATGTGGGCCATAGCAGCCGCCTGGGTTGGCGGCGCCAGCCGTTTCTGAGCGGCCAGACTCTCAAGCATGGACTGCATGACGACGATATGGGCGTCATGGTCTTGGTCGATAAACGCCCGGACCGGCCGCCCTGCTACCACCAGCATGTTTTCGGTCAGCGCGTCATACCGGGGAATCTCTGAGCGCTCTGGCATCAGTTCCTCCCAGTTCGGCACTCTCAGGGCCTCGAGCACGCGCCGGTTAGCCGCGCGACGGTCGTATAGATCAGGGCTCTGCATGGCGAGCTGCAGGGTGGACTGCGCCAACGCAATGCGTTGCGTAGAACTAAAGATGTTGGGGTCAGAAACCGGCACCACGTCCACGCGGTCGTCGAAGTCGGATGCCATGATCATCTTGCTGGCGCCGTGCACGTCGTACGGGTAGCCCTCTGCCGGCAGGGTTTCGCCGTTAAGCTCTGCCAGCAACCTCAGCTCTTCGCCCTGCGCGTAATGCAGGCGCTTATGTATGGCAGAGAAAACCTTGGACCCCTGCTCGATCAGGGCAACCGTAGTGCCGACTGGCCCGGTATTCTTGGCGTCGCCAACCATGGACTCTGTGGTCGTAGCAAACCGCTGACCGGACTCAACAATGGCGCCGAGCAAAGCAAACAACGACTGCGGCACATCTTTGTAGGGCGGCGTGTAGAAGGCTTTGTGTAACTCCTCTGCCGTCATGTCCGTGTCCGCCCATTTGCCTGGCGTCAGCGTGGTGTCGCGCGCAATCTTGGCGTCCTTGGACTTGAAGCCGCCCTGCAGGCCAGCAAATGCACCGTTGTCGATCATCAGCCTCAACAGACCGGTCGCAGCTTTGCCGAGACCACCCAACAGGTGCACAAACCCAAGCCCGTAGAATCCGGGGCCGCGAATAAACGGATAGTGCACAAACCTGATGCGCTTGGTTTTGGTGTCGTCGGCCTCGCGCCAGTTACGGCGGATAGCCAGCACTACAGGCGTGTCTCGCTCGACAGACACGACGTATGGCAACGCGATGTCGCCGTCGCCGTCTGTGGATCCAGGCAACACTAAGTCGACTGCCATCTCGTAAACTGTATGCGGCCGGTCTTGCGGTCTCAGGTCAACATGCACCTGCCCGCTGGCGTCGTCTTTGGCGTCCTGCAGCGCTGTGGCACCGCCGTCACTCGGCCCCAGACTAGGCTCGGTCACCGGTACGTCGCGATACAGCCCAGCCTTAACGCAGCGCCGGAAATCGTTGGCGCTATACTCTAGGACGTGCGTATACCGCGACGCGTCCTCTAGCGTCGTGGCGCCGTACGGCACGACGAAGTCCTCAGCCCGGACCAGACGCGCTACGTTCTTGCCGGTCACCGGGTCTGTATAGACTTTCTTGAACTCAGATCCCTCGCAACCAAGCAGGAACAGCAGTTGATCCATCTGCGGGAAGTAGACGCGATCCGAGATCATCGTCTGGTAGTTGAGATAGTCGGCAACCCTCTCCGCCTGTGCTTCCCGCTCTTGGTTCGACTCCCCGACTACCTTGGACTTAGCCGGGCCACCTGGTGGCACGAGTTCCGCAATAGCCCGCGACTGGAACTGTACGACGGCTTCGGCCAGCAGCGGGTGCGTGGCAGCACTGGCGCCCTCAAACGGCGGCGCCGAGTTGTCGTCGATCAGCCCCAACAACTCCAACCCTTTGGCCAAGCGTTGATACCAAGGCTGCCGAGCCGCCATATCAATGTCCACCATCTCGATCACGTCCTGCGCGATCTGCGCTAGGTCCGTATCGGAAATGGTCTCGGCTAGGTTCGCGTCGAATTCCTCAGAAGGCTCTGCCGACTCGGCGGAGACGCCGTCGCCTAACTCAACCTGGATAGAGCCGTCCGGCAACACAGTGATGCCAAGGCCAGCAGCAAATTCTGGTTCCTCTAGGTTCACGTCGACGCTGCCCATGGACATCGGCGCCGACAACTCGGCACCAGGCAGAAATGGGTGAGCAGATACGGCCATCAGTCTGTCCTAGACACGAGCACGCGAGTCACCACCTATTAGGAACCTGTGACGTTCATAGTGCTTGTAGCGTGCATTGCTGGTGTCGATCTCGTCCCCGTCACTGTCTCCGCGCGCTCTCGGATTCACTACGCCGTCCTGGGTGACAACGATGACATCGCCGGGATGGGCTCGCTCAATTGCTTCGTTAAGCGTCAACTGCCTGTTCATCCGTATAACCTCCTTGGTAACATTGATACACCCTCGTCTTCATCTGGTTCCTCAGCCAACTGCAGGTGGAACGTTCTACGTAGCCACAGCCACGCGTACACGCAGGTGTCGCCGACATCGTTACCGGGTGACCCCTTGAGAAACGTGGCGGCAGCACAATCCGATATCACTTCCTCGGCCCATCTGCGGTCCATGTAGAACACGCAGCCGTCCTCGAGCACCACGGCGCCGGCATGAGCACGGGCTAGCTTGCTGGTGTCGGCCTTGACAGCCTTAACCGGCACGCCTGCGCGCCGCAACTCCTGGATCAAGCTGTGCCCGCTCGCCTTCTTCTCGACGAGCACGCGATCCGGCTTGAATTCCTTGTAGTGCGCCTTGGCTAGCCGCCGCAACTCAGGAAATTCAACCTTATCCTTGAATCTCTCCAGCAGGATGCAGCAATACCGCTCCATCGGCATAGGGGGGCGCCGGTACTGGCCGGGCGCTACCATCACGGGCTCCCGGGCCGGACCGCTTTCCTTGTATCGAAACACCCCCCACGACGTTCTGGCCGTGTAGTCTGCGGACTCGTCTTCTTCGAACGCGGTGTCGTAGACCGTGATGACGTACTCGCAGACCGGCGGCTTGTCTGCAGTCCACCGGCGCCAGAACCTGCGTTGCAGGATGCCGCCTTCGTCTGGTGTCGGGTGCCCCTGATACAGAGCAGCCCAGTTTCGGCGGCCCTGGGTGAGGCGCTCTTGGTCCAGCATGGCCTTGGTAAACCACTCCGGCCACAGGATGTCGCCGACCTTGCGGCCCAGCGGATCGGCGGCTGCCTGCTCCCGGGTCTCGATGACGGCAGCCAACGACAGCACATACCAGCGCTCGCCGTCTCGAGCCGTCACCCACCCAGTCTTACCAACACAGTCGCTCGGCAGGATGCGACCGGCCGGGTCGTCCTCGTGCCACCTGGTGGTAATGTAGACGATCCAAGCACCTGGTTTAAGCCGGGGCCGGATGTCACCGATATACCATTCCCATGTCGAGTTGCGGACCGTCGCGGAGTCAGCGTCTTTGCGACCCCGGATCAAGTCATCCAGGATCACGCCGTCGGCACGGCGGCCTGAAAACGGCTGCACCCCAGTAGCTTGATACTCGCCGCCCCTCTCGGTCTCCCAGTGGCCGCTAGCCTGCTGGTCGCGCGCCAGCCCGACGCCAAACACGTCGCGGTGGATGCTGCTGCCGACGACATTACGGGCGCGCCGGCCAAAGCGGTCGGCCAACTCCTGTGTCTGGCTCGCCGCGATCAGCGAGTGCTGGGCGTGACGGCCTAGATACCAGGCCGGGTAGATCGTGCTGACGTACGTGCTTTTCGCCGACCCGGGCGGCGCGATGACCATCAGCCTCTTAATCTCGCCGCGCTCGACCGCTTCGAGCCCGTCTATGATGAGCCGGTGGTGTGCCGCAGGGATGTAGCGAGCCGCTATCGGCAGCCTGTCAAGGCCACGCAGGTCGTCAGCCTCAATCTCGGCGGGGATGTGCAGGCCGGCGTAAATTGCTAGGCTGTCACGGGCCTGCAGGAGTTCTAGCCGCCTGAGATCCTCATCCTGGGCGCGGAGTTCGGCGAGATCATCTGGCACTGGCTCGTTCACGGCGTTGCCGCATCCATTCTCGCCGGTAGGCTTTACGCGCCTCGACATCCGCATACTTGCCGTGTCGTGAACTACCGCTGCGTGAACTACCAGAACCGGCGTGAACTACCAATACCGTAGCCTCACCCACTGCCGTAGAATCGCGCTGCGGCTGTCCTGGCGATGATTTTTTCGGCTTTTCGACCATTGTTGTCGGCCAGACGTGATCTACGCCGTAATGCTCGGCCCCGCACAGCGGGCACCTAGGCGGCGTGCTGGCATAACCACGGCTACGAACGCCCACGCCTGCGCGCACCAACCTCCTTCTCGCGGCTAGGCTTCCACCCAGTCTGCCGCATGGTTCCGTACACGTAGGCGCCGGCACGGTCGCCAGTGAGGCCCTTCTGCGCAGCCTGACGTTTCAATTCGCGTTCAAGTTTTTTAGGCATATCAATTACTTACCTTTCTGTTGGAGTTTGGCCACGCCTGTATTGTATAATCATAGGAAGCCCCTAAACGCAAACAACGCCCACTGCAGATGCAGACCACTCCCAAACCTGCCAGCACAGGCAGATGGCCATAACCACCATCGATTAATAGTGAACTGCTGTTGCGCGCGATACCCCCACGAAATCCACAACCGGTACCTGCTTGTAGATTGCACACGCAGGCGACCTCCAGCATCAAACCAGATATCTAGCCACTCTGGGGTTCTGCGAATCCAAAAACGCCGCATAATAAGTCACTTACCTTTCGGTGCTACCTTGGCCAGCCCCAGCTTAACGCTGCGCTCCTTGATGCGGGCGCGCAACTCTTCGGCGGTCTCAGAAAAAGCGCCAGGGTCTCCGCGCTCGACACGGTCAACCAGCAACCCGAGCCGTTTCATCGCCTTTTCGATGGCGGAATTTTTGTCCCATACCTTGACCTCTTTGACATACATTGGCTGGCCATCTGGACCTTTCTGCTTGGCCATCTCAACCACTTTTACCGAGCACATGGCACGCGCCAACTCATCCGGCCAGAGCCGCGGCGGCAGCAACGCGCCAGTCTTTGTGTCGAACGCCTTGCGCAAGTCAGAATGAACGACGCTGTGTAGCTCGCGTAGCACGCCCTCGACCGTCAACTGGACTGCCTCCAGTCCTGGGCGCTGCAACTCAGCGATCCTTTCTAGCACCTTACTATGAGCGGCCAAGATGCTGGCCTGCGTATGCACGGCACTCGATGCCCAGCGCTGACTGACTGGATACGCCTTGCGATACGCCTCAGCCTGAGACTTGCCACTAGCTACGAGTTGGGCAAACCGCTCTTGCTTTGATGTCATGCGCATCATACGGCCGCCGGTCTCACTCACCCGAGACATCAATTGGTTTCATATACATTCTGCACGATGTTAGGGCCAGCACCGCCACAACGACGCCTCACTCGCCAAGAACGCCGCGCCACGCGAATATCGCGCATACATGGCGGCCTGCGTATACTCAGATCCATCAGCGGCGCGGTACAAATCAGGCCCAATAACCTCATAACGGTCACCGCACGGCGCGATCCATGTGATCGGTACGACAGGCACGCCAGCATGCGTTACGATCTTGAGAGTCGTGATCATCGTGCCGCCGGTCTCCATAAAGAATACTGCCAATAGGCGTCTCTGAAGGTCGGGCCGTACCCGACAGTCTTCCCGTCGTCGCACTGCCAACACCGCCCACACGAACACCAACTCAGTTTAGGTTTGCTACGCATCCTGAACCTCTTGAAACCATTCCCACCGACCATCGGCGTTTGTCCGGAAACCGCACATAACATACTGATACCTAGCAATAAAAAATTGCTTGTCATCAGTTGCGATTCCATCCGATAAAAGTTCTGGCGTGCCATCTGGACTCAAACGAATCCCGTCGCCAGTAAATAGCGCGTCCATATTACGGTTTTCTGGCATCATGTTGCACGCACCGCTCGAACGCCAGCCCAGCCGTATTGGTGTTGCCGGCGCCGGCCCCTGGCCCCGTATAGCCTGCGGTGCGCGCAAATACCTCACGCGCCTGACGCTCACAGTCAGCTGTCTGCGCCTGGGTTGCGCCAGCCTCGAACGCAATTCTGGCATCGTAGACCCGGCTGCCGGTTTGAATGCCACCAAAATCTGTCGACGCACATCCGGCCAACGCCAGCACGGCCACAGCAATTGCTATTTTCATGGTCTAGTTTTCCGTTTAGAATGAAACACTTATTGCACCGAGAAGCCCGGTGCCGGCATTCACGACCTGAACCTCCCCAGCGCCATGTCGACACCCGCAACGATGACGGCCTTCTCGTATATCACCCGCCCATTTTCGTGCTGGATTATGGCACGAGCCAACAGCTCGAGCGTGTCGGCGTCGTCCACTTGGATGGGGTCGTCGTAGCTAACACCCAGGATCCTGGCCACGTGGTCTATGTATGCTACGGAATCGTTCTCGCCGGGCGGCGCCCATCGGTTGATGATGGTCCGCACAGTGTTCAGGCCGTGCCGGCGGTAATATGTCATCAGCACCTTGCAGAGCGCCCGGATCCCATGCTCCGGCGTGCTAAACACCACGAAACGGGCGTCCCCGGACTGGTCATCTGCCATGCCGCGCCAAGCCGCGGCTGTGCGGTCGATGTTGCCGGGATTGTTCAGGCGCTCTCCACGGGTTGGTAATGGGTTGCCGTCCATGTAATATCCTCACCAAAACGAGCGATGCCAAAGGGCGGCCGAGATATAAAGTGCCGTCCAGAGACCGGTAAACAAAAACACGCCAGCAGTTACCAGCGCTCGCCCAAAGTCATCCCCGGCGTTCCTCACCCAGAGACCCGCAAGACCGGCCACGAACATCAGCACCACTTCAGTCAATGCCAACCATTTCATTTCGCTGCTCCGTTGCCGTTGCCATATTTCATGTTGACCAGCTTCTTGAACAGTTCTGGCGCGATCAGCACGCTGAACAGCACGGTCAGGCTGTCCCAGTTTGCAATGATTGCGCTGCCGTGCTCGAGGATCAATTTGATGCACAACCACTGGGCAATGAGGGTACCGATCTTGGTCTGCGACAGACCGCCAGACTCATCCCGCACCAGATCGTTCAGGTCGCGCCTGAGGGTGCCGCGACGACGATCTGGCGACGCGAATGTAACAGGAACCACTTAATGCACCATTAGGTGCGGCGCCGGCATAGTCAGAGCCGCGTTTAGCAGCCAGTGCAGCGTCCACGCCTCGTTGTGCGGCGACAGCACGTGTAGGCTGCCGTCCCGCCTGACGGCTATCGATATCGAGCCCGTCGAGCAGGCCGTGTCCAGCCCGTCCGTAAGTTTCCGGAATTCCGCTGGTGACAGGGCAAGGATGTTGGTATACTCGGTCATGTTCTGGACTCCTTTTATAAGAGTTCGATTATATTCTAACGTGACGAAAGTTGCGGCTTGTGTGTAGGTTCGCATAAGAAACTATGACGTTTTGCGCCGTTACATTGTGCCCGGGAGCGTCACCTTCATCTTTCACTGCCGAAACACCGTCTTTCAGCCGCGCCGCAATCGCACGATTTTGTTGATGTTTTTTATTTGCCCGGGTACCCTCGTACTGGCA
>ERZ1292629.1996-Hain-H43-01um-R1-1996-length-18389-cov-6_pt1 | contig 18389 bp, 16 predicted proteins | sample MGYA00564399_ERZ1292629 | MGnify/ENA primary metagenome ERZ1292629 (study PRJEB36523, sample SAMEA6512636) | groundwater metagenome | collected 2019-01-08 | study: AquaDiva: Metagenomics assemblies of 32 groundwater samples | reverse complement strand
TAATTAATAAAATAGTCAGTTTATATTCGGAGAATACAAATTTTTAATGAATTTATCACCTTTTAATTTAACAGAACCCTTTATCTTAACATTTATAAACCAGAATAAATATCTCCTTTTATGAACAAAGAAAGGTTTTACAGAAGTTTAGAAGGATTTTCAGAAACTAAAGATGGAAAATTAAAGAGAAATGTTCCAAAAGAAAGATGGGACATAGCCCATATTTCAGAAGAAGAATTTTGGAATGATTTTACAGCAGATTCATTATTAAAAAAAACATTTGAAAGATATGAAAAAAAAGCAGAAATTCTTTTAAAGGAATGGGCTAAATATATAAAGATATCAAAAAACATAAGAATTCTGCAGATAGGTTGTGGTCCAGAAGATGTAATAAATCATTTTAAAAAAGGAAAAAAATATTCAATAGACCCTCTTGCAGATTTTTATAAGAAAAAGTTCAAATTTGATTACAAATCAACTCATTTGATTAAAGCTCAGGGTGAGGCAATACCTTTTCCAGATAAACATTTTGATATTGTAATCTTGATAAATGTATTAGACCATACACATCTCCCGGAGAAAGTCTTGAATGAAATAAACAGAGTTTTAAAAGACAAGGGTATATTTCATTTTGAGAACTATGTTTTCCAGAAAAGATTTGTGAATATCGCAAAAATATGGAGCATACTAAAAAAAACTTTTTCAAAGAAAATTTTTAATATTCACCACCCATATATGTTTACTAAGAATGACTTAAAAGTTTTGGTTTCTGATAAATTCAGCATACTTCATGAAGAAATTGGCAGGGACATTGGAAATTATGAGAATTTTGAAGAATTAGAAAAAGCAGTAATAAATTCAAAAAATCCAAAATTATTCATTCCAGGAATTTTTGGTTTGCTTGGAACCTTTAACTATACGATTATTTGTAAAAAGATTTCCTCTAATAAATAAAATGAAAGAAAAAATTTTGGAATTTTTATCCGGCTTAAAAGAAGGACAGAAAATATTCGGAAAGAATATAGCAACAATAATAAATTCAATTTTATTAAGCATTGTTTATTTTATTGGGGTAGGATTGACATCAATCTTTGCAAAACTTTTTAAAAAAAGATTTTTGGATTTGGAAATGAATACTGGAACTTACTGGGAAGATTTAAATTTAAGCAAGGAGGATATAACCAAATATTACCGGCAATTTTAAAACATCAGAAATTTTTTGGAAATTTCTGTGGCTTTAAAAATTGACAGATACAATTTTTAAAATGTATATCTTAGGAATAAGTTGTTTTTATCATGATTCTTCTGCAGCATTATTGAAAGACGGAAAAATTGTAGCAGCAGCTCAGGAAGAAAGATTTACAAGGAAAAAACATGACACAAGTTTTCCAGAAAATGCTATAAAATATTGTTTAGAAAGCCAAAAAATAACAATAGATGAGGTAGATTACATTGGATTTTATGAAAAACCATTTTTAAAATTTGAGAGATTTCTTTACCAACATTTGCAGTGTTTTCCTAAAAGTTATAAAATATTCTTATCGTCAATACCTAATTGGACTAATGAGAAGTTTAGAATAATCAAAATAATAAAAAAGAAGTTAAAATATAAAAAGGATATTTTATTTATGCAGCATCACATGGCTCATGCAGCGAGTTTTCTCATAAGCCCCTTTAAAGAGGCAGTAATTTTAACCATAGACGGAGTAGGAGAGTGGACAACAACAACCTATGGTTTTGGAAAAGAAAACGACATAAAACTTTTAAAAGAGATAAAATTTCCACATTCAATAGGACTTCTTTACTCCGCGATTACAGCCTATCTGGGTTTCTCGGTTAATAATTCGGAATATAAGGTAATGGGACTTTCACCATATGGAGATATGAACAAAAAGACTAATCAATACTATGAAAAATTAAAAAAAGTAATAGACATAAAAGATGATGGAAGTTATAGGTTAGATATGAGTTATTTCATCTTTCATTATGCAAATAGAATGCCTTCTAAAAAACTTTGTATTTTGTTAGATGGTCCTGTAAGGCAATCTGAATCAGAGGTAACACAGAGACATAAAGATATAGCAGCTGCACTTCAATTAATAACTGAAGAGGCAATAATAAAGATTCTGAATTACTCCTATAAATTAACTAATTGCAAGAATCTTGTTATTTCAGGAGGGGTAGGTCTGAATAGTGTGATAAATGGCAAGATATTAAGAAATACTTCTTTTAAGAATATCTGGATTCAGCCAGATCCTGGAGATGGAGGAACAAGCATTGGTGCTGCAGTTTTTATTTATAATACTATTCTAGGAAATAAAAGAATCTATGAACTTGACAATCCTTATTTAGGGCCTGAGTTTTCAAAAGAAGAAATAAAGAAATTTTTGGAAGAAAATAATATTAAATATTATGAATTTAAGAGGGAAAAAGAGATTGTAAGAGAAACAGCAAAATTAATTTATAATAACAATGTTGTTGGTTGGTTTCATGGAAGAATGGAGTGGGGTCCTAGGGCATTAGGTGCAAGAAGCATATTATCAAATCCATGCAATCCCCATATGCAGGAAATATTAAATTTAAAAGTGAAACATAGAGAAAAATTCAGGCCTTTTGCACCTGTTGTTTGTGTTGATGATGCTTCTGAATATTTTGATTGCGATAAGCCAATTCCATTGCCAACAGACTTTATGCTAATGGTTTATCCAATTAAAAAGAGATATCACAAAAAAATTCCTGCAGTAACCCATGTTGATGGTTCTGGAAGATTACAGACAATAAGAAGAGGGCAAAATAACATATACTATGATTTAATAAAAGAATTCGGCAAATTATCTGGGATTCCTATTTTAATTAATACCTCATTTAACATAAGAGGTGAACCAATTGTTTGTACCCCCTACGATGCTTATAAGTGTATGATGGGAACTGGAATAGACTATTTAATCATGGATAAATTTCTTATTAAAAGGGAGGATAATCCTCAAGATATTTGGGATAGTGAAGAAAGTGCTAAAGATTAGAGAATCTACACTAAATTTATTATTGCCAATATTTGTGCTTAATATAGAATGAATTTCAATAAAAATGAAAATATAAGAAAATCAGGAGAAATAATTGGCTTTATTTTAATGTACGTCATTTTTACAATCATGTTTTATCTAATCTTAAAATTTTCTAATAAAATACCTGATAACTGGAATTTTTTTTATATGTCTCTTATAACTTTTCTTATAACAGCAATTGGAATATTGCTTAGAAAATTCTTAGAAAAGTAAATTGCAATTAAGATATAATAGAATATATTGATGATAAATATAAAGATATCAGTAATATCAAGTATAAGATATGTTAGTAAGAAGATTAAGTGAAAGAATCAGAAGCCATAACAAAATCAACAGAGATTATAACTGATAAAGGATATATGATGCTGACAATATTGGCAGTCTAATGTAAAACAAAGATGAGTAGTTAGAGAGAATAATTTAAAAATGAGATGATGATAAAAATAAACAGAAGTAGAGCTTAATGAACAGATATATCATAACACAAATTATATTTCCATATAATCTTTTATAGTTCCATCAACTATTTTTTTCCATCTGTATTTGTCAGCATATTTTCTGACATTCTTGTTTTTCCATTTTAAAATTTCTCTTACCCCTTTGATAATTTCTTCAGGACTTTTTTGTTTTATTATAATTCCCTCTCTGCCATTTTCAATCATTAGAGGAACTCCTCCAACATTGCTCACAACCACAGGAGTATTGCAAGCCAAAGCCTCCATAACAGTAACAGGAGCCCCTTCTCTTAAAGAAGGAAGTATCAATGCATCTGCTGCTCTTAAATAAAGCATCTTTTTTTCTCCAAAAACCCCTCCAAGAAATTCAACATTTTCCAGCTTGTTTTCTTTAACATAATCCTTGAATATTCTCTCTTCAGGGCCAAAGCCTATGCATTTTAATTCCACACTCTGCATATTTTTCATAGCTTCCAGAAGAAAACCCATGCCCTTAATCCTTGCAATTTTTCCTATATACAAAATTAATTTTTTATTAAAGGGTATTTTTAATTTTTTCCTGGCTGTTTTTTTATTCATTTTTTTAAAATATTCATCTTCAATTCCCATTGTCTGGAATCTTATTTTAGAATCAGGCGCTCTTTTTTTTAAATAATCCATCTCCTCTTTGCTTAGTATGTAATAATATTTGATATTTTTTAAAACAAGATTCTCCCATAATTGTCCTAAAAGAAAAAACGGGAAAATCCATTTCTTTTTTTTTGATTCTCCCAGGTGTTTGACTGGCCAGCTTCCTCCATGATGCTGGAGAATTACTTTTTCATTTTTAAAAAGACTTGCAATCAAAAGCCCATGTAGATTATGAACCTCATGAAAATGAATTATTAGTTTATATCCTTCTTTTTTGCTTTTTTCTATTTCTTTTTTTAATTCTTTAAGCATAGGAATTGATATGTCAAGGGCATATCTTAAAGAAAGTGTAACTGGAAAAAATCTGAAAATAACTCCATATTCTTCATAACTCTCATCTTTTTTATAAATTCTTTCAGGAGCCCAGCATTCTATTTCAATTTCAGGATAAATTTTTTTAATTTGTTTGGAAACTCTTGCTGGCCAGTCATTTAGAACAAGTTTTTTCAAATCTTTTTCACCCTCTCCCAGAGAATAAGATTCAGATGAATGTGAAGCTTGTATGATTTTTATTTTCTCCATATAGTTTTTCTCCGAGGCCTTCAAAAATTTTATTTTTGAATGGATCAGAAAATTTATTTTCTGAGTCTTTTACATATCTTTAATCCTTTCAAAAAGAGCTCTTCCATTTTAAACTTTTTTAAATAGTCTTTTTAATATAACTATCCCCGATTTAGGGTCTTTTATCAGCCTTTTTATTGCTTTTTTTGGGTGTTTTATTGCAACTTTTAGAATATTGCCTGGATTTGTTTGCGGATTTTTTTCCAAGGTTAGATTCAAAAAATCCTTCCATATTTCTTGCAATCTTTCATAAGGAACTTTGCTTAAATTAAAAGTAGGATTGCTTAAATTAAATTTTGCCCAATCTATTTTTTTAGGAATAACTCCTTTTTCTTCACACATTTTCCATAATTTTGTTCCAGGAAGAGGTGTTGATATAGTAATCCCAAAACCATCAAGATTATTTTCAAGAATAAATTTTTTTGTTTCCATTATTTCTTCTTCAGTTTCAGTGGGATTTCCAATCATAAAATTACCGCAGGCAAGTATTCCGGCTTCTTTTACAAATTTTATAGCTTTTTTATTTTGTTCAACTGTAGTGGCATTGTTTTTTACTATGCTCAAGATTCTCTGATTTCCAGACTCAAATCCAAACATTATTTGCTTGCAATTGATAGATTTTATTTCTTTTAATATTTCCTCATTCACAGAAGTTACCATTGCCTGGCATCCCCATATAATTTTAAGATTTTCTTTTCTATAACCTTCGCAGAATTCTAAAACTCTCTTTCTGTTTGCTAAAAAATTATCATCCATAAAGAAAACAGCCTCTGTCCCATATTTGCCTTCCAGTTCTTTCATTTCTTCAATTACATGTTTTGCAGAATTCATTCTTGTAGGAAGCCCTCTCCAGCTATTATGGCAAAAAATACAATTAAAAGGACAGCCTCTTGTTGCAAGTATGGAATTAAGTCTTGTATTAGAAGGTACAAAATGAAGATGCGAACCAGGATTTCTGTCTTTTGATTTCTGGTAGTATTTGACATTTATTAAATCTCTGTTTATTTTTGGCAGAGAATCAATGTCTTTGATAAAATCTCCTCTTACTATTCTTTCTCTGGCTTTTCCATCTAATATTTTTATCAAAGCGTCTTCTCCCTCACCACAAACAACAAAATCAGCATGCTCTAATCCTTCTTCAGCCATTACACTGGCATGAACTCCTCCCAAGATAGTTTTATATCCTTTTTTTCTGCACCAGTCAGCAATTTCATATGCATCATTTATAACTGCTGTTGTTGCAGTGATTCCAACAAAATCAGGGTTGAGTTTTTCTATTTTCTTGAACACATTTTCTCCTGCTATCTGATCAGCAATTGCAACATTATGCCCAAATTTAATTGCATAAGCTGCTAAACCTAATAAATGCAATGGCTCATGAACCCCATATTCATAACTTTTTCCAGCATTAACCAAAACTATTTTTGCCATTTGTATTTTTTATTAAAAGTTTAATTTAATTTTTTATCTCCTTTCCTAAATTTGAACCTGTAGCTGAATTTTTTTATTTTTTCCATAAACATTCTTTCAAATCTCAGGGATATTGAAAATAAAATAATTGAAATATTGCTCAATATAAATGAGATTTGATAGATAGAATAGGCGATAAGAGGATTTTTAAATCTTCTCCTTGCAAATATATAAAGATTCCATTTGCCCATTAATTTGTATAGTTTGTCTATTTCTTTAAAGTACTTTCTGTTAAATTTAAAAAAATCATTATACAGATGATCCCAGTATTGATGATAATATGTCATGAAAAAAGGCCTGTAGTCATCTTTAAACAAGGGTTCTTTATACAGCCACCATTTTTCAAAGCCATATTTTTTTGCATATCTGTCATACATGCTAGTTCCTGGCTGTGGCTGCAATATTCCTCCATAAAATCCCTGGGTAATCCTGTATTTTATTCTATTTATATATCTCTGCATTTCCCTCATGTCTTCAGGAGTTTCCCATGGAAATCCGCATAATATATTCGCGCCAACTCTCACATCAAATTCTTCGCACCATTTTAAAATATCATCTGCTCTTTGAACATATAATTCAGGAGTAGTTATCCCATTTATTCCTAAAACCTTATTCATTTCAAGCAAAGTTTTAGGAAGTGCTGTTTCAATTCCAAGAATTATCATTTTGCATCCCGCCTCTTTCATTTTTTTAATCATTTCTCTGTCTAAAAAATCAACTCTTGTTCCGCAAGACCATTTTATTCCTATCTTAGATTCAATAAACAAATCACATAATTCATAAAGCCTTTTTTTGTTTATTGTAAATGAATCATCTATAAAATTAATAAAATCAATTCCATATTTATCATGCAGGTATTTTATTTCTTCAAATACTTTTTTTGCAGAAACTATCCTGAAACATTTTTCAAAAAGAGAAAAGCAGTAAGTGCATCTTCCAGGACATCCTCTTGTTGATAAAATCTGTCCAAAATTATTAATTTCTTCTTTTATTCTGACATAATCTGATTTCCTGTGAAAATCTTTGTCAGGAATAGGTATCTTGTCCAAATCATAGATAATCTCTGCAGGTTTTGTTTTCACAAACTTCCCCTTTTCCATGTATGCTATTCCACGAACATTTTTTAAATTCTTTTTAAGAGAAATTGCATCTAATAAATATTTAAAAGATATTTCCGCTTCTCCAATAACAGCAATATCAACCCCTCTTTCCAAAACTTCTTCAGGACATGCTGTTGGATGAGGCCCTCCGGCAATAAGAAGGCTGCAGAAAGGCCTTATATCTTTTATAAGATTATAAGAATCTCTTGCAGCGTTTGTAAACATATGGACTCCTACAATAGATGGCTTTTCTTTTTTTATTAATTCAACTATGTCTTTATTTGTTTTTTCATTGTATTGTGCATTAAGATTTTCAACCAGAACTTTAAATCCCCTTTCTTCCGCGATTTTTCCAAGATAACTAAAAGACATTGGTGGAGAAGGATCATCCATGCCTGTTCTTGCTTTCAAAAATAAGATCTTTTTGTCCATAAATTTAGTTAAAAACAAGGCTTTTATAAATTTATATGGTTTGAACTATAAAATGAAATATTGGAAATATAAAAAACATGAGAGATGTTGATGAGTAGAAGAAAGTTATGAATCAGTTGCTTTCACTTAATCAACTAATTAAACATCTTTTAAAGTTTTTGTAATTCCAATAAATAAAATATATTTCTAATCAACAGATGAAACAATGGAGATTATGCATTACCAAGGAGATTCAGCAACTCTTAATAAACAAATTATTATTTTTCTTAATCCATTCTATTAATTCTCTCACGCCTTCTTCAGGAAGAACTTTAGGTTCCCATCCTAATTCTCTTTTTGCCTTGCTTATGTCTGAAACATAATATCTTAAATCTCCAAACCTGCCTTTGTCCATTTTTACAATAGACTCTTTGCCTGTTATCTCCTCAATTAATTTAATGCATTCTAATAGGGATATCATTGTTTTTTCTCCACCCCCAATATTATAGATTCCCGGTACCTGATTTCTGTAAAAGGCATCAAATGCTTCAGCAACATCTGTTGCATATAAAATATCTCTTAATTGCTTTCCTGTTCCAAAAATGCTTAATGGCAGTCCAAGAACATTTCTTATTGCAAAATTAGCAACCCATCCATGGTCTTCTCCTCCAAACTGATTAGGTCCATAAATTCCAGTCAGTCTAAAACTTGCTGCTTTTATTTTATAAGTATCAATATAGCATTGTATATAATGCTCTGCAGAAGATTTTGAAGCATGCAGAGGAGTTACAACTCCCTGTAATAATGGCTCGCTTTCTTTAATTGAAACAGGATTCCTGATATACCTTGTTTCCATTTCAATTAATTCAGAATTTATTTTATCAGGTCCATAGCAGTGAACAGAATTACAGGATGCAACAGGAATATTGAATTTTCTTGCAGCTTCCAAGACATTAAAAGTTCCAATAACATTTGTTGTAAAATCCAAAACAGGCTCTTCCCATGATAGTGTCATTGTAGGCTGTGCAGCAGTATGGCAGATATAATCTACTCCTTCACACCATCTCATTAATATCTCCTTATCTCTTATGTCTGCAACAACAATTTCCACCCCAAGACTCTCAAGGAGTTTTTTATTATGAAGCCTTGCTTCAGATTTCATATAAGGATTTTTAGCAAACTCATATTTAGTAAGATTATCAAAAGCAATGACTTCCCATGCTTTTTTCCTGTACATTTCGCAGATATGGCTTCCTAAAAAACCACATCCGCCTGTTACAAGCACTTTCATAAAATAAGGTATTTTTCTTAATTTAAAAACATTTAGTTATTAAAAGATATCAATTATGTTTTATTATATAAATACTTTTAAAGGATTTAGTTATTCAAAACTCATGGAAATAAGAACAGAGCAAGACATGATTGAATTTTGCAATATAACAAATCCTTATGCTCCTTTTGATATTCACCTAATGGTTCATCCTTCTTCAAATCTAAAAGAAATGAAAAAAATAAATCAGGAAATGATAAGACAAAAAGTTATTGGAGAGGGTTCACATTTACAGCAAGGAATAGATGGAGTAAGCTATATAAGTCGTGTTTTATTATGCGAAATACCTTATATTTATCCCTCTGGAAGATTACTAGCAGAGCATCCAGAATTAACAGGTCCAATGACAGGAACACTATCTAATTGCTATGATCCCCAATCACAAAGATTTTTGTTTCACATGAGGGGAACTAATATTTCAGCACCTTTTGGATTTCAGGCAGCAGCTGCTGGAATGGGAGTTTATGGACAACATCCATCTGTTACAGCAGCACTTGAATTATGTCAGGAAGCAGGTCTAGAACACTTTGAACAATTTCCAAGAGATGGATTAGCAATTAATTGTCTTCCATTTATGAAAGCAGGAAAAATTCCTCAACCTTTGTTTAGTTTTGGATTTTTAGATGATTTATCAAGATTTCCAGTTTGCAATAGCTTGGATGATATTGCAGGATTTGAAGCAAGAATAAAAAAAGGATTGCAAGATAGAACTCTTGAACAAAAAGAAGCATATCATTTTACGCTTCCAAAATTTAAGGTTGAAACAATAGTAGGAGAACTAAATGATGGAAAAAGATTCTATGGCCCTATTTATGAATCAACAATGAATTTTATGAGAGCATTGAAAGATGAAGGAATTTTATAATGGGATTATATTTATTTGATATTGATAGAACATTGTTAAAAGGTCTTGGGCCTTATGACTCTTCTTTAGAACAAGCAATTAAAGAAACATTCCAAGCTCAAACAAAAGTTGATTTAACTCCTTTTCATGGACTTACCGATAGAAGAATTTTAAGAAATATTTTAGGACAGCATAATATTCCTTATGATGAAGTGTCTATAGAAAGATGCCTGCATGCTTTTGGCAAAATTTATCCAGAAACTCCTTCAGGAGTTGAAATTATTCCAGGAGTTCCTGAAACACTCTCAAGATTAGCACAAGGAAATCAATTAGGAATAGTCACTGGAAATGTAGAAGAAATGGCAAGAAAAAAATTAAGATATTTTAAAATAAATGAATACTTTCCTTTTGGTGGATTTGGAAATGAAGCCTATGAAAGAAGCAATCTAGTAAATTTTGCAATTTTAAGCGCAAGAAATTATGGATGGAATGGAGATTGGAAAAATATTTTTTTAGTAGGAGATACTCCAAGAGATGTTGAAGCCGCACTTTTTGCAGGAGTAAATCCAGTAGCAGTAACAACCGGAACTACAAGAAGAGAAGAATTAATTGCAGCTGGTGCGCGGAGAGTTATTGATAATTTGGCAGAACTTTTAAATTAATTTTAGTAATGTCAAGAACTTTGGAATAAATTCCAGAGAGTGAGTTCTTGAGCACATCAGAAATTTTTCAGAGAATTTCTGAGTGCACCCAAAAAACTTCTGAAAGTTTTTTTGTGTGATCCAAAATGCCTTTGGTATCTACGGACTAAAGTCACATAACATTAACAAAGAGCATTTTGGACATATAAAAAACTGATGAGTTTTGGATAAGATGGCTAAGCGAGAGATGCCCACTTCAAAACTTGATAGTAACTATATTATATAACTTACATTAGACTTCCAATATAAATTTAATTATTCAATTTAAAAATATTTAGTTATTCAAAATAGCTTACGTTTCTGAAGTTTATTTTTACTCAGTATTAGTATCATCAATTAACTCAGCTATGGAAAGCATGATTAAATCGCTTATGCCTACTTGCAAAACTTGAAGTTTATCACACTACCAATACAAAAGGATATTTATCTGACAGAGTCGACAAATATTAAAGTGCTTCAGAAACGTAAGTAAATAAGGTTATTCAAAAAACATAATTATCTTTATAAACCTGTTTTCTTTTCATCAATTTATGCCATCAATGTCATTAAAGCATAAAATAAAACTGTTTTCAAATTTTGTTTTAGCTGGAAGATTCAGGGAAATCTATAATATGCTCTGGGTTTATCCTTTATGGTGGAACAGAAGAACAGCAGCTCTGATTTTAAATAAAATCCTGCCAAAATTAGGAATTGACTTATTTCCACCATTCTTGGAAATAGAACCAACAACTGTATGTAATTTTGCTTGTTTGTGTTGTGAACATCGTTACTGGAAAGAACCTTCAAAAAACATGAGTTTTGAGCAATTCAAGAAAATATTTGATGATTTTGGAAAACCAAAATGGATTGGCTTGACAGGAATAGGAAGTTCATATTTAAATAAAGATTATCATAAAATGATGAGATATATAAAATCAAAAGGAACAATAATTGAAGTTTTTGACCATTTTGCTCATTTTAAAGATGATAATCAAATAAAAGAATTAATTGAAATAGGTCCTGATTTTCAGTTCTTAAGTGTGTATGGTGCATCTAAAGAATCCTTTGAAGCAGTTTGTGTTGGAAGTGATTTTGATAAAATAATGAAAAATCTTAGAACTTTTGTTAAATTAAAAAAACAAATGAAAAAAAGATTTCCAATTCTAAATTTTCATTACATTATAACAAGCAAGTCAAAAAATGAAATACTTGATTTTATTGATTTAGTTCATTCACTAAATACAGAAGTAGGAGAAATACTTGTAACCCCAATGCTTCATACTTATAAAGAAGCAGAAAAATTTTCAGTAAGAATAGACAAGGATTATGTTGAAAAAGTTAATGCAAGAGCAAAAAAATACAATATTCCAATAACAATTAATATGTCTGCTAAGCAGGAAGCAGAAGGTTTGTCATGCAAACCTCCAATAAGAAACTGCAAGGAATACATAATGCCATTTATCTTTGTCACAGGGCATGTAACACCCTGCTGTGCTCAAAATGAGGATAACCAGAGAGACTGGCAGAAAAAACTTTCTCTGGGAAATGCATTAGAGCAGCCATTCAGGAAAATTTGGTATTCTCCAAGATATATTAATATGAGAAAAATGATAAGAAATAACAAATGTCCCAAGGAATGTTCTCACTGCCCTGCTTATGATTTAAAGGGATGTGGGATGAAATCTGATTAATTTAATAAAAAATATTGGTAGTGTATATGATTTAAGAGATATGGAATCAGCAGATTAAGATATTAATGAAAAGCAAAAGTTATGAAAATGAGGCACAATAAGTTAGAGGGGTTAGTAAATTAGCGAAAGAAACAGATGCCATAGCTTTTAGAAATTTTATAATACTAATCCTAAACTCTTCAAGCAAGAAATGTTTTTAATGTATCTAAAGAATCTTCTCCTTTATTAATCTCTCTTACTATCTCATCTAATCTTAAAGTTAAATCAGGATAATGTCTAATTCCCCTCGCAATTAAAACTGCATCTGGAAATTCTCCTATTACCCTAGGAATATCAGCCATTCCACATTGAAAGTAAAAAACATAATTTGGATGTTTTCCAGAAACAACTGCAGTTATAACTGGAGGGTATATTCTTTGAGTTCTTAAATCCATTCTAAGGTCATTTTCATCATAAACAATTGGATTTCCCATTTTTTTCTTACCCTTTAACCATATATAAATCTTTCTATTGTTTTACCACTATAAAGTAATATTATTTCTTCCAAGCATCCTTATAAGCATTAATCATATTATCTGCAAATACATTCCATCCCAGATTCTTTTTTACAAATAAAGAAGCAGCTTTTGCTTGTTTTGAAAATTCCTCTTTATTTTTATATATGTTTAATAATTCTTCTGAATAATTATTTGTTACAATTCCAAGATTGAATTTTTTTACAATTGAAGCAGCTCCTAATTCTTCAGAAACAATTATAGGATTTCCGCTGCAGAGGAGTTCAAAAGGAGCCAGCCATCCCCCCTGCTTTCCAATTGGAAATAAACCAACATCACTTGCTTTATACAAATCTCTTAAATCTTCTCTTCCAAGATTTCCAGTAAATAAGATATATTTTTCTAATTTATTTTTGTTTATGTAATTTTTAATTTTTTTAATATATTCTTCATCAGCCTCTTTTCCAGCAATTACCAATAATAAATCTGGAATTGAATTTTTTACTTTTTCAATTGCTTTAACAGATTCCAGCTGATTTTTCTGCTCAGTTATCATTCCAGATTGGACAATAATAAACTTATTAGTTAAATTAAATTTCTTTAATGCTCTTCTTTCATTTCCCCCTGAAAAAAAATCATAATTTACACCATAATAAACAACTCTTGGAGTTTTTCCATATCTCTCAATGCACCTTTCTTTGTTAAACTCATCAGCAACGCAGATTATATCAACAGAATTTCTTATTATCTTCTTATCAAGGGCATTTCTTAATTTATTCAATGTTTTTAATAAAATTCCAGCATCAGGCCTGCTCCATAAATTTGGAGGTTCATTAAGCATCCAGACACAGGGTTTTTTTCTTGGAAAAAGTGTCCAGGTAACAGGAAAATTATGAAAATTAATAACATCATAATTGTTTTTTAATTTTTTTATCTCTTTCCTGTAAATTTTAATAAACTTTAATATTTCTTTTGTATTTTTAAAACCAGGAGGCTCTAGATTAATATCATGCTTTGGAATTATTATTTCAGTGTTTATTAATAAATCTTCAACTTCTTTTGATTTTGACAATGCTAAAATATCATTTTTTATTCCTTTTTTTGTCAGCCAGTTCGCTAATTCAACGATTAATAATTCAGCTCCTCCAAAATATTTCATTTGAGTATGAACAATAAGAACTTTTGGATTGCTCTTCCTCAGCATTTCTTTTGCAAGATTATAATCATCTTCAGTATTGATATTAACATAGCTTTTTGTTACAACATAAACATAAACCCTTTTTCCTTCATCAATTGAAACCTGTATTAAATCAACAAGTTCTTTTTCCCCCCTGTTAGCATTTATAGGAGTTCTTTCAATGTAATTTAATATTTCATTTCTCAAAATGCAATGTCCTGTTCCTTTTAATTTGTTTATCGGAAATCTTGGCTTTTCAATTAATCTGAACACCCTGCCTTTTTCATTATACATTGCAGAATAAGTTTTTCCTATGCTTGATTTATCATTTTCAAAAGTAATTCCGCAGATTGCAAAAAGCTCTTCTTTTTTGAATTTTTTAATCATGCCTTTTATATTAGGATTTACCAGTATTTCATCAGCAAGCATTAAAATAAAATCAGAATTTCCTATTTTTTCTTTTGAACATTCAATTGCATTAACCAAACCTCTTTGTTCTTTTTGTATAACATAGCTTATTTTTATTCCCTTAAATTCATGCCCATAATATCTTATTATTTCTTCCTTCCTATAGCCAACAACAATTATTATCTCACTAACCTCTGCCTCAAAAGCATGCTCTAGGTTATACTCTATCAAAGGTTTTTCAAATAACCTCAACATGCTCTTATTTCTTTCTTTTGTAAGATTACTTAACCTAGAACCTCTCCCGCCAGCTAAAATCACTGCTTTCATATAATTTTCCGAGAGAATCAACATTTAAAGCATTTATATTCTCTGTCAGTATTTTCATGAAATATATTAAAATATATCTGTAATAAAAGATTAATTTATTAGAATTGTACGTACTTAAGATATGTCACATCTGTTGATTTTTTAGTTTCTCATAAACATCTTAATCATATCATCTGCGCAACTTTTTAATTTAACATTACAGATATATTTTGTATCAGTATCGTTTATATTTAAGATATTAGGCATCTGTTAATTTGTTATAGCTTCTGTTGCTTTCGCTTAATCATTTAACTCCATATCTCTTAGGTTATTTACATTACCAATTTACTAATATGTAGCCAAGCACACAAACACTTAAAAAATACTTATATTTTGCTTTATTTATGAATAAATCTATAACTTATAATAAAGTAAAATATTTTAGTAATAAATCAGAAGAACCGCTTAATCAACTGAGAATAAGCTTTGTGGTATTGTGCATTACCAAAATGTTTTTTCAGGAGTTATTATGAAAATAACTTTAATTTCAACAGCAACTTTTCCATCTGACCAGGGAATAAGAACAATTTCAAGTGTTCTGAAGAAACAAGGCAATGAAGTAAAAATAATCTTTCTTGCTTATTCAGAAGACTATAATAAAATTTATCCTGAAAATGCACTAAAACAGGTTTATGAATTATGCAAAGAATCTGAATTGATAGGAATAAATTCTTTTGCATCAACAGCTCCAAGAGCAATACAAGTTATTGAAAAACTGAAAAGATTAAACAAGCCAATTGTTTGGGGAGGAATTCATGCAACAATCTCCCCTGGAGAATGCATTAATCATTGTGATATTATCTGTGTTGGAGAAGGTGAAGGAACTATAATTGATTTAGTTAAAGCTCTTGAAAACAATAAATCAGTAAATAAAATAAAGAATCTATGGATAAGAGATAAGACAACAGGAAAAATAATAAAAAATCCAGTAAGAAATTTAATAGATAACTTAGACACACTTCCTCCTGTTGATTATGACATTCAGGACCATTATATTTTAGATAAAAATAAAATAATAAAGTTTCGTGAAACAGATTTAGGAGGGCAGATTTTCTTTTTAACAGGAAGAGGATGCCCTTATGGGTGTGCCTACTGCAGCAATGATTTACTAAACAAGCTTTATGAGGGAAAAAGGAAAAAAATAGTAAGATGGCACTCTCCAGATTATATTATAGATTGTATTCTAGACCTGAAAAAAAGATTCAAGACTCTAAAATATTTTGACATAAGAGATGATACTTTTTCAATGAGGACTACAGAACAAATTAAAGATTTTTGTGGAGAATATAAGGAAAAAGTTAATATGAGGTTTAAATGCCTGACAGACCCAAAAACAACTTCAGAAGAAAAAATTAAAGCACTTGTTGATGCAGGATGCACAGATATTATAATAGGAATACAAGGAGTTGAAAGAGTAAATAAAGAGATATATCATAGAAACCAGACTGATAAAGAAGTTCTTGAAGCTGCAAAAATAGTGAATAAATACAAAGATAAATTAGCCGTGATGTATGATGTTATTACCTCTAATCCCTATGAAAAACCAGAAGATATCATTGCTATGATAAGACTATTACAAAAAATACCAAAACCTTATTTTTTATCTGTAAATAATCTTGTTTTTTTCACCTCAACTCCCTTGTATTGCAAAGCAAAAGAAGAAGGCATAATCAAAAAAGAAGAAGATTCAGCTGCTAATTTAAATTACTGGGACAGGGCAGCGCATATTAAATTAAAAAAGAAAAATATGTATCTTAATTTAATCTTGAATTTAATGAGGGGAGTTGCAACAGAAACAAGATACGGGCTAATGCCGGATTTCTTTATTAATTATTTATTAAAAGAAGAGAGAGTAAAAAAGAATCTAAAAAATCCTCTTTTAACAAAAATTGTTCTTTTATTTGTTTCACAAATAGATTTAATCAGGGAAAGAATATTAAAACCTGCTTTCAGAAGCATGCCTGTTTCATTCAAAGCATGGTATGATAAGGTTAGATATAGGGTTTAGTTATCCTGCCAGCCGAAAATCCCTGGCTTTTTCTTTATATTCAGTAGGATCTTTTATATTTGCCCAGTAAAACCCTTCCTGCCTTAATCTGCAGGCAAGACAAACACCACAGTGTTTGTTCTTTTCTCTTTTTCCACCGCCAATATAACAGCTATAAGTATCTTTAAAATTAACACCAAGGCTTTTTCCAAGAATAATAATATCTTCTTTATCTTTCTTAATCAGAGGAGCAATTATCTTTCCCTTTACATTTGTGGATATTTCCCTCAACTTATTCATTTGTTTTACAAATTCAATTGTTGTGTCTGGAAAAGATTCTTTTCCCTCGCATTTAAATCCAAGAAAAATATTATAATCTTTCTTGTTTTTGATTTTCAGACTATCTGCCAAAGAAAGAGCATAAATAATAAAAATTGTATTTCTGCAAGGAACATAATATTTATCAGATTCTTTTTTTGAGTCTCTTAGTTCTTTCCTGGAAATTTTTTTTGCTTTCTTATCAGAATTAATCATTGAAGTTGATATTTTTTTCAATTCTTCCAGTTTTATTTCAATAAAATCCGCGTTCAGTCTTTCTGCTGTTTTTTTGCTTGCTTTTCTTTCCTGTTCAAGGGTTCTCTGTCCATAATTAAAAAATAAAATTATCGGTTTTTTGTATTTTAACCTATTTTTAACATAATAAGAGGTAACAACACTATCCAATCCTCCAGAGCATATTATTATTGCATTTTTCATTTTATTAGGCATTTTTCATATTTTCATTTTATATTTACTATTTTATGAACCTGAAGTCCAAACTTTACATCAAGTTTATCTTTTAAAATTTTTCTTATTAAAGATTTTGTAAAATTATTTTGATATACAGGTTGAAAAATTACATTTGTCTTTTTTTCAAGATTATATTTTCTTATCTGCTTTTTAGCAAATTCATAATCTTCATTATTACCAATAATAAATTTAACTTGGTCTTTTTTTCCAATAAATTTAATATTTTTATATAACATCTTATCATGCATTCTTGAAGAAGGGCATTTAATATCCAGAGAAATTATTGTTTTTTTTGGAATATTCTCAATATCAATAGAACCATTTGTTTCAATAATTATCTCATATTTCCTTTTAATTAACAATCTTATTAGTTCTAAGCATTCTTTTTTCTGCACTAAGGGTTCTCCTCCCGTAATACAGATTCTTTTTATCTTGAATTTTTCACATTTTTTTAAGATTTGATTAATGCTCATCTCTTTTCCTTTTAGAGAATTAGAATATTTAGTATCACACCAGGAACATTTAAGATTGCATCCAGATAATCTAATAAAAATAGTAGGCAAGCCTGTCTCTATTCCTTCTCCCTGAATACTTAAAAATATTTCACTAATCCTCATATTGCCTTTTTAATTTTATTTTGATTATTCTTGCTCGATTGTTTCCTCCTGCTCAACAATCTCGCTGATTTTTATTACTAATGTTATTAACTCGACATCGTTAGAAACAAAAAGCATTTATCTATTTTATAATAATTTTGTAAATGCTTTTTGTTTGATGGAGAGCAAATATATTAAACTGATAACTAATTTAGTATCTTAAGCTGTGTTGCATGATTAGGGCAACACAACAGGTATAATCTGTAAATTTGCTT
>ERZ1292629.1994-Hain-H43-01um-R1-1994-length-18391-cov-11_pt1 | contig 18391 bp, 20 predicted proteins | sample MGYA00564399_ERZ1292629 | MGnify/ENA primary metagenome ERZ1292629 (study PRJEB36523, sample SAMEA6512636) | groundwater metagenome | collected 2019-01-08 | study: AquaDiva: Metagenomics assemblies of 32 groundwater samples | reverse complement strand
CGCTCCAGACCCACACCGCAAAAACCAGACCGCCCAACAAGCCGTCAAACCCGCATAACAACCTTTCGTGGGAATGTATAAGCTTGAAAAACTCCCAGCCAAATCTCGCCAAGAAACAGAAAATTTCTTTCCACATCCTACATGCAAAAAATACAGTGGTAATCCATAAACCTTTGACCATCCACCTAATGGCGTTTCGGTAGGTAAGCGGTTTTTCTTCCATTCTTTCTTTGTCACTATCCTCCAAAAGATGGAATCCTTTTTTGGGTAGCCAGTAGCATTTCTCACTATAAAATGAACCGATAAAGGCAAGGATTGCTAAAGGCACTGTACCAATAACACACATCTCGGCATAAAATATAACGAAGAGAAACGGCCTAACCAGAATTCCTTTTCCAAAAAAATTCAAGGTATTGGCCGGCCAGAAAAGGAAGCAACCAATACTAATGGTGAGTGTCACTACAGTAGCTGGCCACAAAAATGGGTGGAATCCTTTAAGAAACTCAATGATGCCCTTGACCACACCACCACCGATGGCAACGGTGATTTCCCAAGCGACTGGAACTGCTTCAACAACTTTGCGAAATTCCCAGCTCAAGTAGCCGCCGCTAAAGCCAGCTAAAAGAGCCAGAACGGCCAACCACCAGGTCAGCACCGGAGCTACCGCGATAGCCGCGAGCACCGTCACCAATCCGCCGATGGCGCAAGCTCGAACAACCTTGATTACATCCAACATAACTACCTCCTTGGCCAGACCATCAGGCCTAAAATATTGTTAAAAAACTATCAATCTCTGAATAAAAAGAGTATACAGCACTAATTAAAAACAATCAACGGGCATAGCTATATTTCACAAATATTGAATAAAAGGTTAGAATAAATAAATATGGAAAGAATTTTAGTAAAAAATACTCCCGATAAATCAGGGGAGAGTGTTAAGGTTTGCGGCTGGGTTTGGGGCCGGAGAAATCACGGCCAGATTATTTTTATTGATCTAAAAGACGCTTCGGGTATAATCCAATGCGTCTTTTTGCCTGATAACAAAGAGGTCTATAAAATAGCCGAGACCCTGCGGACGGGCTGGGTAGTGGAAGTAATAGGACAAATATCCGAACGCCCTAAGGGTATGGTCAACCCCGATCTGGCTACTGGAAAAGTAGAACTGCAAACAGATAACCTGATTGTGCTGAACGAGTCGTTAACTCCGCCCTTTGCTTTGGATACCGATGGTCTGGAAATAAACGAAGAGACGCGCTTAAAATACCGCTACCTGGATTTGCGCCGCGACCGCCTTCAAAAAAACCTGCGCGTTCGGCATCGCGTTATTCAGTTTATGCGCGAGTGGCTAACCCAACGAGGGTTTGTTGAAATTGAGACCCCCATCATCAGCAAGTCCACCCCCGAGGGCGCGCGCGACTATGTGGTGCCGTCTCGCCAACAGCCCGGCAAATTTTACGCTCTGCCCCAAAGCCCCCAACAATACAAACAACTGTTGATGGTGGCCGGCTTGGAAAAATATTTTCAAATCGCGCGGGTCTTTCGGGATGAGGACACTCGTGGTGATCGTCAGCCGGAGCACACGCAATTGGATATCGAGATGTCCTTTGTCACATCGGAGGATGTAATGATGCTACTTGAGAATCTCGTGATGGAGATGGTCCATACCCTTTTCCCGCAGAAGAAAATGAAGGTTCCCTGGCCGCGGCTTCCGTATCAGGAAACGATGGCAAAATATCAAAGCGACAAGCCGGATGTGCGGGAGAATAAGGACGATCCGAATGAACTTGCTTTTGCTTGGATCGTGGATTTTCCCCAGTTTGAGCAGGACAAGAACACTGGCGAGCTCCAGCCGGTCCATCATATGTTCGTACAGCCGCGCGAGGATAGTATCGCATTACTCGATCTGGATCCGCTCAAAATGGTCAGCACCCAATACGACTGGGTGTGCAACGGCTATGAGCTCGCCAGCGGCAGTATTCGTATCACGGATCCAGAACTGCAGATGAAAGTATTCCGTTTATTGGGCATGAATGAAAAAAAGGCGAAGCAGGATTTTGGTCATCTTCTAGAAGCGTTCAGTTTTGGCGTCCCACCCCATGGCGGCATTGCGCCGGGGATTGATCGGTTGGTCATGCTTCTCCAGAATGAACCCAATATCCGCGAGGTGATTGCCTTCCCCAAGACCGGCGATGGCCGGGACTTAATGATGAACGCGCCCTCGGAAATTAGTCAAGAACAGTTGAAGGAATTGGGACTTAGTATCAAGAAAAAATGAGCTACGAAATAAAATTGGATCAGTTTGAAGGCCCCTTGGACTTATTGCACCAATTGGTGGAATCCAAAAAACTGGAAATTACCCAAATATCGCTAGCCCAAGTAACCGGCCAATTTTTGGAATATCTTAAGAAGATACCCGGCGCCAATGTTTCCACTCTCGCTGATTTTTTAGTGGTGGCCGGCCGTTTGGCCTTAATAAAATCCCGGGCGCTCTTGCCGTTTTTAGAACTCGCGCCCGAAGAAGAACAAGACATAGCCGCGCTGGAACAACAACTGGCTGAATACCGAAAATATAAAGAACTCTCCAAAGAAATTATAAAATTAGATAAATCCGGCCAAAAATTATACAGCCGCGGTTATCTGGAAAACCTGGCGGCAATTTTTTATTTCCCAAAAAATCTGAACGCCCCCAACCTGGCTTGGTCGGCAGCCAATCTGATCAGTGGAATAACTCTGCCTCACCGAATTCCCCAGGCCCGCGCCCTGGACATCATACCTTTGGAACAAAAAATAAAAGAGTTGGAAGAAGGCCTTAAGGCCCGCGCCGAAATTGTTTTTTCCGATATCTTAAAAACAACCCAACCCGAAGAAAAAGTGGTGGTCTTTTTAAGCGTTTTGGAACTTATCAAAAGAAACCGCGTGGAAACATTTCAGAAAAAAAACTTTGAAGAAATATGCCTAAAAAAAATGGTCTCAATCCATGCCAACTAAATTCTCCCGACCAAATCTGGAAAATATTTTAGAAGCGCTGTTATTCACTTACGGCGATGCTTTAAGCGTGACTAAACTGGCCGCCACCGTTAAAAAATCAGCAGCCGAAATTGAAACGACCCTAAAAAATCTTAAAAATAATCTGGCCGAAAGAGGCGTGAAATTAATCAATAAAGACCGTGAATGGCAAATGGTAACGGCTGGCAGCGCTGCGATTTATATAGAAAAACTGGTAAAAAGCGAGTTGCGAGACGAACTTAGCCCGGCCGGGCTGGAAGTGTTGTCTATCGTGGCCTATAAAAACGGCGCCACCCGAACCGAGATAGAAACCGTGAGGGGAGTAAATTCCATCTATGCTATCAGAAATTTAGCCCTGCGCGGCTTGGTGGAAAAATCCGCCGGCGAACTAAAATCGTCCCGATACCAAATATCGTTAGCCGCCTTAAGAAAACTAGGGCTGGAAAAAATAGAACACCTGCCTAGATTTTCGGAATTGCGCGACGAACTGGGAAAAGTTGAATCATTATTGAAAAACTGATCCATGAAATCCACGACCACTATTATAATAATTTTTTTTCTAGTGATGCCTTTATTGTTATTGTCGTACCAAATAGGCACTCCGGAAAATATTTCTTTGGCCAAATCAAGCGCCGAGGAATATATCAAATTGCCGCTTTTTTTATCAACCCTGACAAAAAGTTCTAACGCCGAAAAAGAAAACCGGCCCCAGAGAAATTTCAACGAACCCGAACCCGATTTAACGGCCATCTCGGCTTTGGCTTGGGATATTAATCGCAATGTAACTTTGCTGGATAAAAACTCCAACGAAATTCGCCCTATTGCTTCGCTTACCAAATTAATCACCGCGGCGGTGGTCTTGGATTATGATCAAACCAATGAAACAGCGACTGTTTCAAAAAACGCCATCCAGAACGAAGGTGATAGCGGCAATTTTAAAGAAGGGGAAATTTTAACTATATATGATTTGCTAGGCGCGGCTCTAATGGAATCAAGCAACGATGCCGCTTACGCTTTGGCGGAATATACCGGCCAAAAAATCATTAACACGAGCGGCCTAAAAGCCAGCACTGTTCTCCCTATCCGGGTTTTTGTAAAAGCCATGAACCAAAAGTTTAATAATTTAGACCTAACCCAAAGTTACTTTACCGACTCCAGCGGCTTGGAAGACGCTAATTCTTTTAGCACCGCGACCGATCTATCTAAATTTATAAAATATCTTCGAGAGGGTTCAATTTATGTTCCGATATGGCAGATAACCCAACTTAAAAAAATGCGCGCTAACGCTGAAAATGGCTCAGGCAGACATGAATTTACCAGCACTAATCCGTTTTTGGATGAATTTAACAATGTTATCGGGGGCAAAACCGGCTATACCAGCCGCTCTTTGGGCAATATGATTTTGGTCTTAAAAAGCCCTGATGAAAAAAGCGAGGTTGTCTATATTATTTTGGGCTCGCTGGACCGTTTTGGGGATATGAGAAAACTGGTCAAATGGTCGGAGACAGCTTGGCGCTGGCCCGATAAATAAATATGGAGGTGATAAATTTTGAAGTCGTTAGAATTTTAACTATTGCTTTCGCCGCGTTCGCCTTAACCATGGCGCTGACTCCCTGGTGGACCGGTTTTTTATATAAACACCGTTTAGGCAAACAAATTCGCGCCGAGGGCACGCCCGTTTTTACAGCTATGCATAAAAGTAAAGAGGGTACACCCACTATGGGCGGGGTTTTAATCTGGCTGGCCGTGGCTGTTTTGATATTGGCGCTGGCGCTGATCAACAGATTATTTCCCGACGGAGTAGTAGCCCAATTTAATTTTTTATCCAGATCCCAAACACTCTTGCCTTTGGGCTTAATGGTTTTCGCCGCGATTATTGGAGCGATAGACGATCTTTTGGGAATTTGGAAAATCGGTCCCAACGGCGGCGGCCTAAAAATGAGGCACCGTTTGCTGTTTTATACTCTGGTGTCTATCGTGGGGGCCTTATGGTTTTACTACAAACTGGATTGGGATGTCGTTAAAATTCCATTTTTGGGCGTGTTTAACATTGGTATTTGGTTCATACCCTTCGCGATTTTTATAATGGTGGCCACATCTTTTTCCATAAACGAAACCGATGGCCTGGACGGCTTGGCGGGGGGAGTAATGCTGACGGCTTTTGCCGGTTACGGCGTGGTCGCTTTTTTTAGCGGGAAATATGAATTGGCGATTTTTTGCGGCGCCGTCGTGGGCGCTCTGCTTTCTTTTTTATGGTTTAATATCCACCCCGCCCGATTTTTTATGGGCGACACCGGCGCCATGTCGCTGGGAGTTACACTGGGGGCCATCGCCTTGCTCACCAACGCCGCTTTGATTCTGCCGTTTTTAGCATTCATTCCGATGATGGAATCGGTCTCGGTGATTATTCAAATAACAAGCAAAAAACTGCGGCGCGGAAAAAAGGTCTTCCTCTCGGCGCCGATTCACCACCATTTTCAGGCCAAGGGCTGGCCCGAAACCAAAGTCACCGAAAGATTTTGGATTATTTCCAGCGTCATGGCTGTTATCGGCATCGTCATCCAACTCCTCGGGAAATAAAATAAATTGTCCAACATCCGATGTTGGACATTATAATATGTATCGAAATATTGCTTTTAGTGAGAGTTATCATATTTTTAATAGAGGTAATAACAAACAAGAAATTTTTAAAGAAGAACGAGATTGGATAAGATTCCTTTTTATAATTTTACATTTTCAATCAAACATAACTTTTGATCAAATAGGTCGACATATATCTTACTATGTCAAACATCCGATGTTTGACACTAAAAATAAAATTCCCGAAATCGTCCAGAACAGATCTGCTGAACTAATTTCTTTTACTCTTATGCCCAACCATTTTCATTTGTCCCTGACTGAGATTAAAGAAGGTGGAATATCTGAGTATCTTAGACGCATTCAAGATGCTTATACAAAATATTTCAATATCAAGTATAAAAGAACGGGGCATCTATTTCAGGGTTCGTATAAATCAGTGCACATAGAAAACAATGAACAACTTTTACACCTATCGGCTTATATCCATAAAAATGCAAAAGACCTTAAGGAGTGGGAAGATGAAGAGTATTTATTTCCTTGGTCCAGTTATCAGGATTACCGACAGAACCGTTGGGGAAAGCTCCTAAAACCAGATATTGTTTTAGAGCAATTTAATAATTTTAAAGAATATCAAAAATTTGTAAAAACCAGTTTAGCTAAAGAAAAACTCTCGGATAAACATCTTCTAATCTAATGTCCAACATTGGATGTTGGACATTAGAACAGGATGGTTTTGTTTTTATATGGTAAAATACTAATATCTAACTCCTAAATAAATGATTTTTGATATTTTAATAAAAAACGGAACTGTGGTGGATGGCACCGGCCAGAAAAATGCCTACCGAGCCGATGTCGGCATCACTGGCGATAAAATTTTTGAGGTGGGTGATTTGTCTAAAGCCAAGGCCAAAAAAGAAATAGACGCCACCGGACTGATCGTGGCGCCGGGGTTTGTAGATGTTCAAAATCATTCCGATAGTTATGGCAGTTTGTTGCGCGACAATCATTTGGAAAGTTTAGTCCGCCAAGGCATCACCACAATTTTAATGGGGCAGTGCGGCTCGTCTTTGGCGCCGTTGATAAAGGGTTCATTGGCTTCTATTCAAAAATGGACAGCCGTGGAAGGTTTTAATATTAACTGGACCAGCCAGGCGGAGTTTATGGCCGAAATGTCCCGGCGCGGCGCCGGTGTTAATTTGGCTACGCTGGTGGGACACGCCACCTTAAGACGGGATTTTATCGGCGACTCCACCCGGCCGTTAACTTCTAAGGAAGAATTGCAAGTCGGCGCTCTGCTCAAACGCTCATTGCAAGAAGGCGCTTTGGGACTTTCTGTTGGCCTGGCCTACAGCCACGAACGCCTGGCCACCGAAGAAGAAATTCATAAACTCTTGCGGATAGTTCAAGCCCATCAAGGCGTGGCCTCGTTCCATTTGCGCAACGAAGGCCCAGAAATTTTCGCCGCGGTTAACGAGGTCTTTGGTTTTTTGCGCCATGTGCCGGTCAGATCAAAAATCAGCCACTTAAAAATACTGGGAGAAAAAAACCAAGCCAACGCCGAAAAACTTTTAAGCATGTTGGAAGTGGCCTCGCGCGACGGCGTGCCGATTTATTTTGATGTTTATCCCTATTTGGCCTCGGCGGTGGTACTGTATTTATTATTGCCGGATTGGGCCACCTCGGGCGGCAAAAATGAATTGATAAAAAGAATAAAAAACCCCGACACCCGAAAAGATATCATTCGCGCTATGACCGCCCAAAATTATCCTTACGATAAAATAACCGTGGCCACCAGTTCCTTGGGACCAACTTTCACCGGCAAAAGTTTAGCTGAAATAGCGAAGGCTCAAAACGCCGCTCACCCCGCCGAGGCCGCGCTTAATCTTATTGTAGCCAGTCGGGATCAAATTATAGTTTTCTGGCATGATGTTCACGAAGAAATTTTAGAGATAATGCTAAAACATCCCTTGGCGCTAATCGCCACCGACGGATCCGGCTACAACATTGGCAATAACACTTCGGGTTTGATACCTCACCCCCGTTCTTTCGGCACCACCGCTAAAATTTTGGGGCGTTATGTCAGAGACAGAAAAATACTAGACCTTGAAGAAGCCGTTTATAAAATGTCCGGCCGGCCGGCCCAATGGCTGGGGCTTAAAGACAGGGGAGCGGTGATGAAAAATTATTACGCTGATCTGGCGATTTTTGACCCCGAAAATATAGCCGACCTTTCCACTTATGAAAATCCTTTTAAGTATCCAGCCGGCATAAAATATGTTTTGGTGAACGGAACTTTGGCGATTGAAAACGGCGAATACAAAAAAATATTGGCCGGCCAAGTTCTGGGGAAAAATATCTAAACCCGAGTTCTAAAAAATGACGCGGCAAATCCACCATAAAGAAAAAACCAGCATTTTGTTTTTGGGTTCAACTGTTCTCTTGGTTCTATTGGGATTGGCCCTGATGGCCAATTCTTCCATTCCCATCTCCCAATCCAACTTCGGCGAGAGTTATTATTATTTGAGGCACCAGCTTATTTTTGGAATAGGTTTGGGAATTGCCGCTTTAATAATCGCCTCGCGAATAAAATTTTCTTGGTTAAAAAAAATCGCCTTGCCGGCCATAATCGCGGCGGCGGTGTTGTTGGCATTGGTGTTCGCACCTAGTGTGGGCTATAGCGCCGGCGGAGCCAAAAGGTGGTTGAATATCTTGGGCGCGTCTTTCCAGCCCTCGGAACTGGCCAAACTGGCGTTGATAATTTACTTGGCTTATTGGCTGGAATCAAAAAAGGAAAAAATTAAAAATCCAATGTTAATACTGCCTATATTATTTTGGGCGGGTTTAATAGGCGGACTGATTTTGCTGGAACCCGACTATGGAACTTTTCTTATAATCGGTCTCATCGCTTGGGGTATGTATTTTGCTTCCGGAGCGAAGTATAAAATTATTCTAACAGTGGCGCTGATTGGGCTAGTCGCGCTAACCGCGCTGATAATTATTGAACCATACCGGCGCGATCGGGTGATATCTTTTTTAAATCCTCAAAAAGACATTATCGGAAAAAGTTACCAGCACAATCAGGCCTTGATCGCCATTGGTTCGGGTGGAATCTTGGGTCGAGGTTTGGGTAAAGGTATCCAAAAATATAGTTATCTGCCCGAAACAATCGGGGACTCGGTTTTTGCCATAACCGCCGAAGAACTGGGCTTGGCGGGCGCGGCGGGCGTGTTACTGCTATATTTAATTTGGATTTTGAGCGGGCTTAAAATCGCTTCCAAATCAAATTCTCTTTTTGCCCAGTATTTAGCCATGGGCATAGTAATTTGGATCGGCGGCCAGACCTTTATAAATGTTTTGGGCATACTCGGATTAATGCCTTTTACCGGCATACCGGTTCCATTTCTAAGTTATGGCGGCACGGCCATGGTGGTTGAACTCGCCGCCGTGGGTTTGGTGTTAAATGTAGCCAAAAGACAAGAAAAACATGCTAGATTATAGTTATGCCGAATAAGAAAATATTATTGGCGGGTGGGGGGACGGGCGGGCATGTTTTGCCGCTGGTGGCGGTGGCCAGAGCGCTTAAAAAATTGAATCCCGAGACAAAAATATATTTTGTCGGGCCGGAGGAGTTTTCATTGGATTGTCTAAGGGCCGAGGGTGTGATAATTAAAAAAATAATCGCCGCGGGCAAAATCCGGCGGTATTTTTCATTCCTTTATTTATGGGAGTTGATCAAACTGCCGTGGGCTTTTCTTCAATCACTACTAATCGTGGCTACTATAAACCCCGATGCGGTCTTGGGCAAGGGAAGCTACGGCAGTGTTCTGCCGGTTTTGGCAGCCAAATTTTTTGGCAAAAAAATAATTTTGCATGAATCCGACACCGCGCCGGGATTGGCCAATAGGTTTCTTTCAAGATTCGCCGATCACATCGCATTGGCTTTCCAAGAAACCAAACCCTATTTCGAAAGTCAAACTTCCGAAATAACCGTTGTGGGTAATCCAGTGCGGACAAGATATTTGAATCTGACTAAGTCAGAGGCCGAAGATGTTCTAAATTTTAGAACAGGAAAACAAACAATTTTCATCAGCGGGGGATCGCAAGGCGCGCAAAAAATAAATAATATTATTCTGCAAACACTCGACCGATTACTCGCTGAATACTCCGTTATCTGGAGCGTCGGACCAAACAACTACTCCAATGTTAAACACCGAGTGTCTAACATTCCGGATTTAAGAACCGCGCCGTTGTTAAACGAACAAGAACTGGCGGCGGCTTATATATTGTGCGACATTGCCATTGGCCGAGCCGGCGCTGGTACAATTTTTGAATTAGCCGCTTTTGGCAAGCCCTCTATTCTTATACCCCTGGAAAGAAAAGGCGGTGACCAGCCCTTAAACGCCCAGGTCTATGCCGATGCTGGAGCTACAACTATACTAAAAGAATCAGAACTTACATCTGAATCCCTCTTAAACACAATAAATACGGTTTTATCAAATAATAACTTGCTGACCCAAATGAGCCAAAAGGCCCAAAAATTTGCTAAAATAGAAGCAGGAGAACAGCTAGCGCAAATGCTATTGAACCTATAGGACTTATATGACCAATAAAATAAGAACTCGCACCGCTCCCAGCCCCACCGGTTTTTTTCATATTGGCAACGCCCGCACGGCTTTGTTTAATTTTTTGTTCGCCCAACAAAACGGCGGCAAGTTTTTCTTGCGGATAGAAGATACGGATATTGAAAGATCAAAAAAGATTTATGAAGATAATATAGTTGATGGGTTAAAATGGCTCGGACTAAATTGGGACGGTGAAATAATTAGACAGAGCGAAAGAACGGCCGTTTATAAAAAATATCTAAATAAACTGCTTGATGAACAAAAAGCGTTTTATTGCTTTCATACCCAAGACGAGCTAAAAGAAGAGCAAAAAGAACAGAAACTCAATAAACTGTCGTACCAACACAATTGTGATCACAAAAATCTGACCGAAACAAAAATAAAAGCCCGAAAGAATGAAGGCAGTATCATTCGCTTGATAAATTCCAATAAGAGAATAATTTTCAATGACATGGTTCGCGACGAAATGGTTTTTGAAAGCGAGTTGTTGGGCGATCTATCATTAGCTAAAGATATAGACAATCCGCTCTATAATTTTGCTGTAGTGGTAGATGACGAAGAGGCGCAAATCAGCCATGTCATTCGAGGCGAAGACCATCTTTCCAACACACCCAAACAAATTCTTATCCGAGAGGCCTTGGGATTTGAACAACCCCGCTACGCCCACCTGCCGTTGATACTGGGCGCTGACCGATCCAAGCTGTCCAAACGCCACGGCGGCACGGCGCTGACCGAGTATCGGGATCAGGGCTATCTGCCCACGGCTATGATTAATTTTATGGCGCTGTTGGGCTGGCATCCGGTTCACAATCAAGAAATATTTTCGCTGGAAGAACTCATAAAAGAATTTGATTTGAAAAAGGCGCAGAAAGGGGGAGCGGCGTTTGATATTAACAAACTGGATTCAATCAATAGCCACTACATCAAACAATTATCTAATGATGTCTTGGCGGATAAGCTAAAACCGTATTTGAAAGAATTCAACTTAAACCCCGGCCAGTTGGAAAAAATAGCGCGCTCATTTAAAGACCGTCTTAAAAACTTTTCCGAAATAAAAACATTATGTTCGGATATATTTAATCTGGCCGATTATTCGGCTGATTTGCTGGTTTGGAAAAATTCAGATAAGAAAACGGCCGCGGCCAATCTGGAAACCGCCAAAAAAATTATCTTAAAAATAGCCGACGACCGGTTTGATTTGGACTGCGTTACCACCGATCTTATGACCGCGGCCGAAGAACGCGGCCGAGGGGAATTTTTGTGGCCTTTGCGAACCGCGCTTTCGGGTTCGGAAAAATCACCCAGCCCTTTTGAACTTATAAACATCCTGGGCCAACAAGAATCTATTGTAAGAATTAACTCCGCCATCCAAAAACTACATAATCTAATTTAATATATCAACTTCGTAAATCGATATATATATTTAATATATTGTGTGTGTTCATGAATATGCGATCGCATATTCATGAACATTTATATTTTTATATTTCCATTCGATATTGATTTCTTGCTGATAAAAAATGTGAAGACAATGTTATCATGTTAAAATCTAATCATGACCTACCAAGGTAAATTCGTGGGACTGTTTGTTTTTGCTTTAGTGTTAATGGAAATTTTTATAGCTCCGCTGACAGTTCAAGCCGACAAACTGGATGATTTAAACTCCCAAAAAAGCGGGCTGGAAAATAATATTCTTCAACTAGAAGAAAAAATAAAGGATTACCAAAAAGAATTGGGTAACAAGAGGGGGGAGATAAATTCGCTGAAAAATGAAATTTCCAGAATCAACACTCAAATAAGCAAACTCAATCTGGAAATCAAAAAAACCGAAAACCAGATTTATATCGCCCGCATCAATATCCAAGCAACGCAACAAAATATATCCGAGACGGTTCAAAGTATTTCAGAAAAGAGGGAAGTGCTGGCGGGACTTATAAGAGAACTCCAAAAAATAGGGGATGAAAATATCCTGGAGAGAATGCTTAAATATAACAATCTCTCGGATGTTCTGAGCCAAACCCAACGCCTTGATTCCGTCCAGGACCGGCTCAATGAAACGCTCTTTGCCACAAAAATACTCAAGGAAAACTTGGAAACAAAAGAGGGAATTTTAAAAAAAGACAAAAAAAATCTGGAGGACAAAAATAATGAACTGGCGGTTAAAAAAACCGTTCAGCAAACGGAAAAATCCAGAAAGGACACCTTGCTAAAAACAACCAAAGGCGAAGAAGTTAAGTACCAACAACTGCTGACCCAAGCCGAAAAAGAACAAGCCGAGTTCTTAAAAAATCTTGCCAAAATAGAAGAACAAATAGCCATCGAAAAAAATTTCGTGGGTTATTTTAAGGCCGGCGCGATTCCCCCGCGCGGCACAAAAATTTTCGTCTGGCCCGAAGATGATTATCGTTTAACTCAGGGCTATGGCCTGACTAAATACGCCGCTCGCGGCGTCTACGGAGGAAAAATTCATAACGGTATAGACATAACTTCCGGAATCGGCAGTTCGGTTAAAGCGGCCGCGGGCGGCAAAGTGGTGGCCAAAGGAGAAAAATCCTGTCCCAACTACACCTCGCCATCTTGCAACGGTTACTGGGGCAACTGGATCGCCTTGCAACATCCGGGCGGCCTCGTAACCTTGTATGCTCACCTGGCCCAGCCATCCAAAAAAGAAGTCGGGGATGAAGTTCAAGCCAGCGATATTATCGGTTATGAGGGCTCCAGCGGCAACAGCACCGGCGCGCATTTGCACTTTTCGGTCTTTACGGAATTTTTTACTTATCGCGATCCCAGAAACGGAGATTTAAGAATCAGTTACAACGCCGAAAAAACTTTAAACCCATTGGATTATTTATAAGATCATCTTTAATTAAACAGGCGAATATTTTGCGATGTTGATTGAAAAGCAATGTTGCAAAATATTCGCAGCTTATGCGACTTAAACCAACTAGTTTAAGTCGCATAAGCTACATTGTGCGACCTAGTATAACCCTATCACCTATTGATTAAGCAAGTAAGCTTGCATCCGATACATAATCGGATAGGACTATAAATCCAATACCCTATTGTAAACCGGGACAATTGCCAGCCGGTTTATACCCGGCCCGCTGGGCCGTTAATATAGAAGTAAAGAACACTTTATTGACTTCGCTCATCCTTAAGGCCCCCGGGCAATCCTCGTAGTGATATATCTTGCTATTCTTATTACCCACTATTTTTTTCACCACTACTCTACTTGTCGCGCCGGCTGACGCGGAATCAATATTTTTATTTTCAGAAGAACTTCCAGCGTTTGATTTGGAAGTAATAATTTTATCCAGATCAGTTGTATTAACCAAAGTACTGTTGATGTTTAACTCTGAAGTTTGATAGTGGGCGCTTAAACGGCCCAAACCAAAACCGATCAAACCCACCAACATAATACAGACCACCAGAAAAATACTCTCTTGATGGTTTTTTAATTTCTCAAAATTTATGGTTCGGTCAAACTCACCACGAATATATTTTAAAAACATCTTCATTTCTTTTATTTTTTAATATCCTAGGTTTGGAACCTCTAGCTACCAGATCTAATTCCACGGTATCGGCCGCTTTTGACAAATGCGGCAAATCCTTAAAAGGAACATTAGCAGTTGGCCTAATAAAATAGGTCTCTGTAAAAGCATTCTTATTACCCAAAACCAAGTAGTCCTCGGCTTTAATAACCGGCCAGCCGTGATATATCTGCAAACGATCTAAAATCCAAAGCTGGGGAATGTTAGCGACTAAATTATCATAGACAATCAAAATTGGATACGGTTGAAACTCTTGCTCCCTCGCCTTTTTTAAGGACTCCTTTTGTTGCGATTCCAGAAACTGATATTTAGAATCAAAAGCCAGCGCCGGCATTTTATTTTTTAGTTCTACATCAAAAAAATCCTTTAATTCATTATAACCCCAATTATAATTCTCATATCTGATTTTGGAATACAACCATACTGCCCTACCCCCTTGTGGTGAGCTTGCCGAACCAAAAGGATAATAAAAAATCTGACTGTTTACAGAATAAAAAATTTCAAAGGCAACTATTCCTGCCAAAATAATACTTACTGCGTTTTTATGCGATAGCATATTTTTGTAGTAAATACTGATGGACAAAACAACCACGGGAGTCAGCATGGTCAAAAACCTTCTGGTAGGACCAATGGTCAGCATCAATCCGATCAAGAAAAATAAATTTATCACTAAAAAAATACCTCTTCTATCGAGGTTCAACCTCGATAGTTTGGCTAACTTGCTGAGCGGCGCCAAAGCGAAGAGTAACAGTAATAACCACGAATTACCGCTTATTAGATTAGGAATAAAGTTCCAGACCCTATCTCCTAAAGCGCCGATCTCTTCTTTGCCGGGCGCGGATTGCCAAACTTGAGGCTGCTGGCCAAAAATATAAGAGAGTTGAAAATCAAAATGGCCCACAGTTTTATAAAGCATTAGGTTATAAATAAAAATAGGACTGGCAATTATAAACGCCGACACTACCCCGCCCCACAGATATTTGTTCAAAAATAATTTGCGGTAAAAAAGAATTAAATAAATCAGCATGATTGGTACAACAATCAAGGTTGTATATTTAGTTAGCACGCCCAAACCTAGAGCAACACCTGTGACAATAAAATAACGCGGGTCAGTAAGGGATTTGAGAAACCAATAGAGCGTAAGCAGAAAAAAGAAAATAACATACGACTCTTGCAAGCCCGCACGAGAAATAAAAACATGATTTACGGTTATGGCTAATAAAAGCGCTGATATCAAACCAGCCTTCTCTGAATAGAGTCGCCGGCCTATTAAATAAATAAGATAAACCGATAAAATTCCCAATAACGCCGAAGGTAGGCGAAAAACAAAATTATTTTCGCCTAAAATCTTTATAAAAATATGTTGAACCCAAAAAACCAAAGGCGGATGGTCGTGAAACGAAATCTTGACCCACCAAGGAATGACTTGCCCTGAGCTCGTCGAAGGGTCGAACCATTCCCAAGGCGTGGTTTGAAACTTGGCCACATCAAAATCCATCGGGCCGATGGCGCGAAAGGCATACAGCGCCTCATCGCCCATGGTGTCGCCCCGGCCCAAGCCATACAACCGCAAAACCGCGGCCAGCAGCAAGATTAAAAATAAAAACTTTTTATTAGTGGCCACGAAATCTTAAAATTAAGACCTTAAAAAAACTTTCTAAAATTATACCTAAATTAAATTTGGAACTGCCTGTTTTTCTTTCTTTAAAAATAATTGGGATCTCGCGAACTTTATAGCCCAACCGATAAACGCGATAAGTCGTTTCTATTTGAAAATTGTAGCCAATAGAACTTAGGGAATCAAAATTTATTTTTTCTAAAACCTCACGGCGGTAACATTTGAATCCGCCGGTCATATCATAGATCGGCATACCTAGAATAAATCGCGCGTAAATGTTGCCGAATCGGCTGATGAGCCGGCGCGTAAAATTCCAATTTTCCACTCCCCCGCCTCGAATATAACGCGAGCCCAAAACCAGATCGCACTCGCCTGCTTTTTTGATCATCATGGGAATAACCGCGGGATCATGCGATAAATCAGCGTCTATTTGCATAATATAATCAGCAGGATTTTGTGATTTTAAGATAAACTTAAAGGCCTCAATATAGGCCGTACCCAGTCCCCTTTTTTCGGAACGATGAATAACTTTGATGGGATATTTTTGGGCAAGTCCTTCGGCCAGTTGGCCAGTGCCGTCGGGCGAGTTATCGTCCACAACAATTATGCTTAACTTATCAATGCCTAAAGAAAAAATCCTCTCCACCAGTACAGGCAGATTATCGCGTTCGTTATAAGTGGGCGTAACCACCACTATCTTGGGTTTATCCATAATCCTTATGGTAACAATTACGCTCCTATGAAAAAAGGGCGCGGTTTTTTATTTACCGAGCCCTTTTTACGAAATGGGGCAGACCACGGCGACATCTTCAACCATCCCTGATTGTTGTTCAGATAAACACTGCGGGCAAACGATATGCTCCACGGATGAGTTGGTCAGCGCGAAGAGGAACTTCGTAAAATCCTCCACATAAACCCACACACCGGCGTGGTTAAGAAAGCGCTGACACACCTTGCATACCAACACCGTCTCGGCTGGTCGCGTATTCATTATGCTCCCGCCTCCTTTTTTAACCGAAATTAAAAGAACTCTTTTATTAAATTATAATCCTTTGGAGAAAAATAATACAGCCCATCCGTTGAGATGGGCTGTGCTTTATGTTAAGCATCAGTTGCTTTATTTACTATTTCAAATTCTCCAGGTTTGAGAGTCCAACCAAACTCTTCGTCGTCAAACATAACTTTAATAACATCAGTGCTTCGTGGAGAAACAAAGGGCTGGAACAATCTAACCACCTCGCCCGCCCGACCCGATTCTATAACACAATTTTTCTTGGTGATTATTTTATCACCTATATTGATTTTTGTGCCATCAGGGAATATCAGGCCCGTAATCAGCCAACCTGATTTTATAATCTGAAAACCATTTTTGGCCTGAAAAAAATCCTTTTTCATCATCCCGCCCCTCCCCCAACAAATTCCGCCACGGCGTTAAGAAAACGGCGCCACCTGGGCTGTTTCAATTTTTTGACGCTGTTTTGAACATTCAAAGCGAATTGTTCGTCATCAACTCTTTTGATTATATTCTTCGCCTTTATTCGGGGATCGTTGATGACCAGCGCGTACTGCTGTTCCGAGAGGTGGATCAGCCATAAAAAATCATGACACCGCCTGTGGGCTGAAAATTGGCCTCGGTGTTCTAATTTCAACTCGCTAGAAACGCATTCTTGACCCGCGGCGATAACCTGGCCACAGTGATAACAAATTCGGGCGCGCAGATTACAAGGTATCCGCAATGCCCGTTCAATCCAATCATCACCCCAGACTCTTTTATCCGAATTCCACATATCTATCTCCTTTAAAGTCCGAGCCGCCGACACAATTTCTGAATAAAAAAGCTAAACCGAGACAACCACAAGATAAAATTTTTCATAACTACCTCTGGAATGGGGTTTTTTACTCTTATGTCCAACCCTGGGGGTCTGACATGATATAAAGAACAATTTTTAACACCATACCACACCCGGCAAAATAAAAAAAGAGCTGATTAAAAGCTCTTTTTTTAGAGTGTTTTAATTTTAAGAAGTTCCACCGATTTTTTGGCCTTCTCCCGCTTGTAATCCTGACCAAAAACTTTACGAAAGATGTTTGGAAACTAGCTTTGTCATTTCAAACATGTTGACTGTGCTTTTGCCTCCAAATACCTTTTTTAGATTTTCATCCGCATTTATATTGCGCTTGTTGTTAGGATCCTGAAGATTATTCTCTTTGATGTATACCCAGAGTTTTTTAACAACTTCCGAGCGGGGCATCGGCCCTGTACCAACTATAACAGCCAACTCGGGACTAATATTCATTGGTTTCATAAACGCGCTATTGCTGTTTGCCATATATTTTTAATATTTATATTAATTAAGACCTCCACTACTAACTACTAATAGTACTCCAATCCCAGAAAAACGCAAGTCGCTGAATTTATAAATTGACTTTACACCCTTTCCCTATTCACAACCCGATGCGTTTTTCGGCGGCAGAATAAACAACCGACCGGTGCTGAATGGCAAATATCTTTACGATATTACTCTCTATTCTAAAAATAATCCTGTAATCCCCCACGCGGAGTTTGCGGTAGTTTTTGAGTGAATGGTGGAGTGGCTTGCCATACATCTCTGGTCTTGTTGTGAGCTTTGATTCAATGGCCCGCCGCGCATTTTTCTTCCATACGGCGGAAAGTTTGGGAATATCGTCTCGCACAACAAGATAGTGGTAGAGTATCTTAAACATCATTTCCAAGCTCTGGCATGGGAAAGGAAACGGGCTTGTTTTTTATCTCTTTTTTCGGCTATCTGATTCCAGACCAAATCTTCTTCCAGTTCCAGAGCAATTTCAATAAGACGCTCCGCCTTGGTGGCTTCGGGCATACGATCCCGCTTGGCCAGTTCTTGAAGCGCTTCTTTGACCTCGTCCGGCAAACTTATATTGATTCTAGTTTTTGTAGTGGACATAAACCAAGTGTATCAAAAGTGTATCACTGGTGTCAATCGGTTAGTTACTTAAAATAATTTTCCCCAACT
>ERZ1292629.1993-Hain-H43-01um-R1-1993-length-18399-cov-23_pt1 | contig 18399 bp, 36 predicted proteins | sample MGYA00564399_ERZ1292629 | MGnify/ENA primary metagenome ERZ1292629 (study PRJEB36523, sample SAMEA6512636) | groundwater metagenome | collected 2019-01-08 | study: AquaDiva: Metagenomics assemblies of 32 groundwater samples | reverse complement strand
GTGTCTACAACTTGATGATCTATCGACCATGCGTGCGTATGCTCACTCATTCCTTCTCCTCCTGGGCGGCGGCTACCTCAACAATTGCCCCAGCACTTCTGCGCTGTAGACATAATTCTCGCCAATCTTAGCGTCTTCCCTACCCAGATCCTTAGCCATTTGCTTGAGAGCCTTGATCTCGGCTTCGCCTAAGCTCTTGGCCAAGACAAGGTATTCCATTCGTTCCGCGGTCAACTCAGTGTTCGTTGTATTTACTCTATAGACAGTCATTTGCCCTCCTTTTGGGCTGCGACCAAGGCAATCTCTAACATCCTCCCGGTATCGTCACTCGCTTCGCCGCCAGCTATTGCCACGATAGCTACTGTAATGGCGTTTCGCGTCGCCTCCAGCTTGGCTTCGAGGGTGGCGACTTCACCGGCCAGCCTCATAGCCTCGCGTATCCAATATGACTTGCCGCCTCGGCCCTCGGCGTTGGATACCAACACCCGCTCGGAAGTTTCACTCATCTTCCCTCCTGTTGGGCGGCGTCAAATTCCTGCAAAGCGAAGTCAAGCCTAGAGGCTTCAGACAGAGGGCCCTTTGCTATCATGTTGGGCAACACCGCCCTAACGACTTCTATGACTTGGCTCATCGCCTCCAGCTTGGCTTTGAGTTCATCCCGCTCGGCTTTTAGCTTCTTGATCTTTAGTCTCTGTCTATAAAGCATCATTGGCCGGTTCATGGACGATAGGTCCCATCGCCTTGGTTGAGGGCAGCATCGACTGACTGTTTGAATGTCTCCAATGCGCTAATTTGGTTTATGAAGTCAGTTACCTCATCGGCCCACAAATGAATAGTTAGGGCCACATCCTCATTCCATCTACCCAGCCTTACTCCATCATCCGCTTCTTCGTGCATTCGTAAACTCAGGTCTATTTCGCTCATTCCTTCTCCTCCTGGGCGGCCCAATCAATTGCCGCGCGCAAAGACGTGGATGGCCCGTTCATGCGAAATTCGAGCATGGAGAATGCCTCTCGCCCATCGTCCATTTCCACGTACAAACTACATTCTCGTTCGAGCCAGTCAAGCCGCATTCCGTCCTGCTCCGTCGCCTCCAGCTTGGCTTCGAGGGCTAAGGCATCATCCGCCGCAAGATTCCACTCGACATTGAAGCCATAGTCCTCTGGGCATGGACGGCTGGCCTGCCTTCTACAGTATTCACTCAGTTTCTCGCTCATTCCTTCTCCTCCTGGGCAGCGATCTTTATGCGTATCAACCATTGATTGACTTGCTCGGGAGCATAATCCTTCCAACGGGTTTGAGCTTCCTGCTGAAATTCGTCAATGAGCAAGCGCACTTGCTCTAGTACTTTCAGCTTGGCTTCGAGGGCGTGGGCCGGATTGCTAAAGCGACTCTGGCCCGCTGCCAACAGGAGCAGGAAGATGAATGAGCTGAGTGACGAAGCAAGAGGTCTGTTGTTGGCCTTTGAGGTTGCCATCGAAGACGATGACCCACAAGCCGCGCGCCGCCACCTGGAGCGTTACATCGCTAAGTTGGAAAAGATACAAGCCGCCCTCGACTACATGCCGCATGTTGCTCGCACTGATTGCGTCGATAGTCATGCCGCCTGCTTCTAGCAATTTACGTGCTCGGACAAAGTCCGGTTCGGGAAACACATCCAGCGGATAGGCATCTGACCATCGAGCGATGTCTAGCAACCCATTTTCCATCGCCTCCAGCTTGGCCTTTAGTTCTGTGTTATCGGCCAGCAACTCAGGGAGGGCGTTGCGGGCGGCGGCGATCAGAGCGATATTGGCTGTCATTTCCTCTTCGTCGGCCGCGCCGAATACCATATCCCAGCCTCTGCCGTCGGGATAGGCTGGCCCCAAAATATAAAAAGACCATTCGTCGCTGTGGCTGTGCCAAGGCCCCGGCGTGGCAGCCAGCTCCAGCTTGCGGAGGGCGTCGTAATCAATCGTGTGTTCGTCCACAGCACTTCCTTCCCCGCCGCGCCGGGTATCGGCATGGTTCCCCATTCATCAGCCCGGCCTCGCACAGATCCCGGTCGCGGTCCTTGCCAGCGCCGGCATCGACATACTCCTGGTTGACCCGCACCCACTCCATGACGTAGGGCCTGGGTTCTGGCGGCGAGCTGGTAGGAAAGCTACGCGGCCCGATCTTGATGGACATTCCACGCCAGTACTCATTTGTCTTGGTCATCTACATCCTCGGCGGGCGTTTCTGATGATAGCCCCACATCCTCTTACAGGTCTTGCACTTCCGTCCCATCGGCCACCCGCCGATGTCGTTCTTCTTGCGCCACATGCCGCAGAGGGAATTCAGGTTCCGCTGCCAGCGCCACTTGTAGTCCCAGCCGTGGAAGACCTTTCCGGTCGGGAGACGAGCCCAGACGATTATGTCTTATCCCCTCCGCCATGAGCCATCGAACGCAACCACAGATTTCATTGCTCCTCTTGGGCAGCGGCCGTCAGTGCTCGCAACAATTTCTTGGTTTGATGCTTGGTTCTGGCCGGCACATCAATGACGTAGTGCATCATTAGGCCAGCGATCTCCACTTGCAGTTGGATATTGATTGCGCCAGTTTCATCGCCCTGGGTATTGTGTTCTCGGTAGAACCAAGCATCGGGCAACACTCGTGAGAACGGTAGACTATATGGCCCCAGAGTCTGTGCTTTGGCTACACATGGTGTTCGCTCACTCATCTTCCTGCTCCTCCTGGGCGGCGAGCCCAGACGATCACCCGAACAAACTCAGCTGGCCGTTCTCGCCCGCCTTCTCGATCTGGAACTGCTCATAGCCCAGGCGCAGCTGTTCCCTCGCGTTGATGAACATCGTCGCCGCATGCTGCCGGAGCTGCCGATAGTTCTCGTCGAGGTGCTCCTTCTCGGTCGCCCACCAGTAACCTCCCGGATGGGTCTGCGCCACGATTAGGCAGCCCTCGGCCGTCTTTCTCAACCTCATGATGGCCTTGCGGATCTCGCGATCCCAATCGACCTTGCGTTCCTCGGCCCGATCGACCAGGAGCGGGACGTGATAGACCAGTTCCTCCCGCGTGATCGCGCTCATCTTTTTGCGTCCTTGAATGAGCTGTAATACCGCGTTCCCGATGTCGTCGGGGATTTCCTGGATACGGGGCCGGGCTTCAATGTCATGTAGAAGGATTGCTTCCATCATTGGCTCTTTCTAACATCAACCAACTGCCGCGCGCAATCTGCCCAACCTTTTAGCCATTGAGTCTCTGAGCAGTATGAACATGGATAAGTCTTAGGTGTCACGAACGGGTGCCCATCCACGTCTGCTCCCTGTGAGTAGTAGATCGTCGTGGGTCCTCGGCAGATTGAACACTGCGGCTCTCGTGTGTTGCCGACCATCTTATCTTTGTCCATGTCTTCTCCTGTCTTCAGGCGTACCTATTCTCATCTCACCAATGATCCAAGCAGCTCCGCGGAGAAAGCATAGTTCTGTCCTAGCTTACGATCTGCGGAAGGCATCTCTTTCCACATCTGTGCAAGAGCCTTTTCTTCTGCGGCGCCGATGTTCTCGGCCAGTACAAAATACTCTCTGAGTTCTCCCCTCAGTTCCGTATTGCTTGTCTTGATTCGATAGATCTCCATTGTGGACCTCCCTTGAACGCTGATCAGCTGACGTACCTATGCTCACCTATCGGAGTCACGGTGCTTTGCTCTGACGGTCCCGGATGCCCTATCCGACCTCGCTTGCACCTTTTCCCCGATTCGGGGCGTGTGATCTGATCTGTTGCCGGTGACCTCCACTATCCCGTAAGACGACTGGGGTTGTCGGAGGGTCAAAGAATGGGCGGGCCGGGCGCGCACTTATCCGGCTGGCTTTGAGGATTGCTGTAGCCGACGCCAGACTACCTCTACCTCTCGTCGGAGAATTGCGTGTCTGCTTTCCACGCCGCCGCCCATTCCTATCGCCGCTTGCATAACACGCTGACCGGGCGCAGTTTCGAGTCGGTTGGCTATGAAACAACAACGCCGCTGGCGAGGCGGCATCGCTGCCACCTCTAGCGGTGTCTGAGAAAGCAATCACGCCCATTGCGCTGATGGTCTGCGGTGGACTGGAGACCCTTTCGGGATTCCGCAGTGCCACCAGCGCAGTAGGCGTGAATGTGTGCGCGGTTTGCGCATGGTCTCCAGTCCATAATCTAAGCATAAGTCTAGCCTCGCATCCTGTCAAGTCAATCGCCACGCCTGCCGGTCACTTCGAGCGCCCCTCCAATATCTTCCGCAAGAACTCCATCGTGCCCTCTGAAAAGTTGCGCACGAACTCTTTGAAGTCCTCGTCATTTGGATCCCACGCCATAGCTTTAACCGTACGCCAGTGTTTTCTGTGCCGTTTGATCTTCAGGTCGATCACCGAGACGACCGAATAGAGGCCGATGGGGAGCGGCGGCTCATTCATGGGGAAGGTTTGGGAACAGGCCGACCCTTCCGAACGGGGAGGGCTTGTGGGGTCTCGGTTGGGCCGGCCTGGGGTCCCCTCATCGGGTGCGCAACCAATCCTTGAAGCGATACCACTTGAGTCTGAGGGTGAGTTTCATTGTCGCTCCAGACTAGCCTTCAGGGCTTCGTAGGCATGGAGGAAGTTCCCCCCATGTCTTTCGAGGACTTCCTGAGCCTCTTCCTTGTCCAACTGCCACTTGGTAACGAGCTGCCAGAACATTGTCACCGCGTCCTCTCCGACCTTGACGGACTTAGTGCGTGTCTTCCCAGTCGCCTGGGTTGGCATCGAACTCTCGCTCGGCCCAATGTTCACTGCTGTCTCGCCACTCTTCTCTGCCCCAGTTGTCTTGGGCGTGGAAGCTGCTTTTGGGGAGGCCGCAGCCTTGTGTTCGATGACCTCCGGCATTTCCTCGGCAGGCGTCGGATCAAATCCTGCCAGTTGCATGATCCAGGAGAGCGAGAGGCGGAACGCCTTGCCTGTTGCTCGCGTGATCGCCATAGATCTGACGGCGTACTCATCACGGCCTGCCCAGTTCTTCTCTCCGATGGTACAGACTGCTGAAGCGCCGCCGATGACCTGCCCATCGGAGACCCTGACCAGTTCGACGTATGCCTCATAGCCGGGGTCGCCGTTCAAGGACTGTTCGGCGGTGAGTAACTTGACCTCACGTTCCCGCGGCATGATTCCGACGATCGCACCCAGGGTTGTCCAGCCCTCAACCCGGACGTGGGCTTTGCCCCGGATTTCCTTGTAGAGCTGTCGATCCTTGATGACCTTGGCGAGGGCCTTCGCAATCGAGGCACCCCGGGCAATCACGTCCTCGGGGGCGAGTTCGATCATTCCCAGTTGAACCCGGTCTGCCTTCATGATGCTCATGGGTGCTACCTCAACGATCTCTTTTTGGTCGCTCATTATCCTCTCCTAAAGGCTTTCTCGACACACATGCGGCTCGGACATCCCACAGATCGGACAATCGTTCGGACAGTGAGCGTGGGCGTACCCTAATTTCCGATAGCCTCCGCCGTCCGTTCTCTGCTTGTCGTAGTTATAGAACTCAGGGCATTCGATCATCGTCGGCGCTTCGAGGCGCTGGATCACTTCGCCCTTACGGAATGGCAACAAACACGTCCCACACTGGCCCCGATATTTGCTTGGGAACATCAGGCTCCGAGATCCTTTCGCAGTTGCCACAGCACGGAATGATCAAGCCAATCTTTATGGGGATGGAACTCGTTGTAGTAGGCGATGATCTGCAGCGCTTCGGCCTTGTCGAGCAAGCCTTCGAGCATCAGGGCATTGAGGCCGTCCACCAACTTCTGGTGCGGCTCGGGATGGTAGGCGGGATCAATCATTGCGACTTCTCCCACTGCCAAGACCCGTCGGAGTAAACAACCTGACAACACCACAGTGCGGGCGGTCGGAGCCTAATGTCAAGCGGTCTCATGGGGAGTTCCTTGGCTCGCCTCTGCCGATTCAAGATTTGCCCCAAGGGCTGTGAGCTTTTCATAGAGCCAGACAATATCAATGTCGCTCACATCTAATCCATAGCCCGAAGGAAAATGCCTTCGCACTCTGTTTGCGCGGGCGCATTCATCCAGGATTGCTACCAGCAGACTGTATTTGGGGTCCTTGAAATCATTGCTCATCGGAAGTTCCTTTGTGCTGGCGCACGATCTTGGCGATACCGGAGACGCTGAGGTCAAACCGGGCGGCCAGCTTGGAATAGGACAGGCCGTCCTCATTCCAGAGTCGGGCGATCTCGGCGTTCCGGGCCCGCAGTTCTGCCTTCGCGGCGGGTGAATTGCTGGCTCGGCGCTTGCGTCCGTTGGTGGTCATACGTCCCGCTCAAGAAAACAATCTACATGAAAGCACCTCAATGGATTGTCGGCGCAGAAGTCCACATTGTCGTGCCCACAGTAGATGCAAACATGCTGGTTGGGTTTCAGGTTCGGTCCTATCCAGAGCTTACCGATCTTCGTGAGGGCGTCGGCTGCTTTCTGTTCTTCAGGGGTCACTGAGTTACCTTTTCCACGAGCTTTACTAGCCTTGAGAACTCGTAGGTTGCATCCCATATTTCGGATTTGACTTGCTTAAACGTCCAGCGTGTAGCGGCTCGATCGTGTAGTGGGCTAAACCCATCGTGTAGTGGGCTAAACCCTGGGATTAGGTCGTAGAAGGTCACGTCGCCATAGTGCCCATAATCCCAGCCGTACCAGTAGTAGCCCTTGGGCCAGGGCTTGTCGTCGCCCTCGCCAGCGTATGTCAGACCCCCATGCACCGATAGTGGCAGTTCGTTGTAGTCTCGATTGGCCAGCGGGTGGCCCGATGGGACTCCGACATAGGCGCAAAGCGCAACGGGCCCGCGCACGATGATATATCGGACGCCATTGAGATATGCGTCCTCAAGGATAGTGCCGCTTTTGAGAGTAGATAGTTCCTCAAAGGTAGCGGTCTCGTAGTTCATATTTTGATTGGTGGTCATTCGTCCCTCAATTCTGAAATGAGCGCAAGAAAAGAAGGACGGAGCATTTCCGGCTCCTTGTGGTCCTCATACTCCCACGTCAGAAGCCAGTCCTGCCAGCTTAACTGTGCCCGCCTAGGTTCGCACGTATTGCAGTCACCCTCCTGCAGATGGTGCCAGTTGACGAAGGGCTGAAAGAATGTTACGAGCGAATCTCCTACATCCTCGTGGCACCGGCAACAGTGGTGGTAGTACATGAAGCTGGCGGTTATCTTTGAGTGGCCTATTACCGCGCAGAGGATCCGGCGGAGCTGCATCCCTCGCTCTCCGGGTCGGCCCTTCATGCCAGCCATTGCCGGCATTAGATCCTTAGCTCGGTACATAGCGTGTCAGCCTTCCCCACCCCATGCTCTTATGGCTGTGGCGCTCATGGAACACACCACCAGCTAAAGACGGCATCATCCGGCCACCCCAGGCAGATGGCGAGCGGCTTTAGCCACACCAGGATGTTGCCGTTGGCATAGAGGGCGGCGATACTGGCGATCAGGTACAGGGCGATCAGGCGCTTCATTTTAGCTCTCCTGTTAGAAGCCCAGACCTTTTGATTTGAGGCTCGTGTATAGGCCGCGTCCGATGATCAGGTGATCCAAGACGTTGACATCCAACAGGTTGCCAGCCTGTACCGCGGCTCTGGTCAACGCGATGTCCTCCGGGCTCGGGCTCGGATCTCCGCTCGGGTGGTTGTGCGCGAGGATGATGGCCGCCGCATTCTCTCGAATGGCGGCCTTGAACAGCTCTCCCATCCGGATCATTGAAGTGTTGAGCGACCCTTTGTAAAGGTGCTCCACCCGCATCACCCGGCTACGGGTATCCAGCAAGACGACCCAGAGCTCTTCCTGGTCGCGTTCGCTCATGTCGGCCATGAGCAGCGCCGCGACGTCCTCGGGTGATGTCATTCCGGGCGTGTCGTTCAATTGCCGTTCGGCGATCACAGCCATCACTTTCATGAGCTCCTGCAATTCAGCTTCTCGGATGAGGCGGTTCTTCGTGCGCGGGTTCATGGCTTGCCTTTCTGGCAGCGACCTATGCCGCCATTCGGTACTCTACTTGCCGGTGCTCTACCTGCGATTCGATTCGCTCGATCAGCTGGGCTCGCAGTCTCAAGGCTAGCCAGGTCAGATCCGCTTCCGGGCCCATCGCGAGCTCATGGTCAATACGCATTCTCACCTGTACGTCTTTCGCGCCGCTTATTCCCGCCGTCCAATCCTTGGGGGTCCGATAGGCAGCTCCGAGGTACCCGGAATGGGCCTTCCTTCCGCCAGCTCCGTTCTTGGCTGTGTAGTCTGCGCGGCAGGCTGGAAGCTGTGTAATCATGCCGACAGGCTGATACTCGGCCAGTTTGGGCGCCGCTTCCGGAATCTGAATGTCATCCTGCTGGTACTCAAAGCCTTGCCAGGCCGCCGCTAGACTCCAGATGGCGCTGACCAGGAGTTCGCCACGCGGCATCTTCTTGCTGTATCCTACTGCCTCCCGCATGGTGCAGGGCTTGCCGCCGTTACTGTTTGTGCGCATGTTCTGCATCCCTCTTGCGGTAGGCTCGGTCTCGCCTTTCCCGCCGGCATCGGAGGATCCCAGCGGGCGAAGTGGCCGAACTACTCCGTGGCCTTAGGGTCTCGTGCCTTTGCGCGTTCCATCGCCGCGGCGTGGTTTTTGGCGTATCTGACCTGACTCTCTGCGTTCGCCTGCCAATAGTGCGCCGCGCACATCCCATTGAGGATCGCAAACGTTTCACAGTCTGGGCCAGAACACTTTGGGCGGGTGATGCTGATGGAGTCCGTCATGGTCTAGAGTCCTTGTATGGGTTAGGTCAACCCATCCCGCCCCCAAACTTTGTCACGCTTGGGAGCGGGCGGGGTGGCCTAAGTTTCTGGACCATCCCGATAGATATATTCGGGTAGTTCTCTTATGTAAAACTCCTGGAGGTCTTCAATCGCCGATTGATGCGTGCGGTTGTCGTCAAAGACGACGGCAATAGTTTCGTTGACTATGCGGTCCATTTGGCGTACTCGCTTACTAATCTTTAGAAGAAGAACATATAGGTTAATCATTTATAGCTTCTCCTTTGATGATAATGGGCCTGATTTCTGGATGCAGCTTGCTGTAATTTAAGATAAAGTACTCTCCGCTAGGTGATTTTAGTTCGATGTCAACATCGCCAGTAAAACTCAAGTGTGTGGGACGCGGAAAGGCTCGCCAGAACTTCCCTTTATATCCTACTGGGATTACCAGCCTACCTCTGAGAGCTGCTTCAATTACTGCCGGCGGAACTTTGGTAGCCATTGTCTAGTCTCCTTGATCCAGCGAACCGCGCCGGGGCGGGGCAATCTAGACGGCTTGTACTTGGTGTCGGCAGAATACCGCCGAGGTCCACGGGCGCTTACCTACAACCTCGGCCTCTCCGGTTTCCTCGTTCTTGCGGGTCACGGGCGCATAGGTCGCGATCTTCACCGCGTGCTGCCCCTTCTGGACTTGGAACCCTTGCGCGAGCCACCGCCGATAGGTGAATACGTCTTGGTATGGCTGGCACCCGCACGGCAGACTGGCACTCACAATCGCGGCATTCACTGCGCTGTACCTCTCGAACCTCACTGCTTCTTGCGCGCTCATTCTGGTACTCATTTCCGTATCCTCTCCCGTGCCACTATCCTACACTATCCTGTACCTAATGTCAAGCGTTTCTACAATCTCTCATAATCCGTGCTAGGATAAGCGCATGGCGAACCTGCTCAAACGAGAGGGCGATTTCACCTACTGGGATGACGGCGCTGTACGCTACGCAAAGGGAAATAGCTTAGGGAAGACGCCTGGTAGCTTAGCCGAGCGTAACAAGGAGTACCTCTCTAAGGCTCACCAAGCCTTAGCCGCACAAGTGTCTAAGCGTCATCCTAAGCTGGCCGAAGCCTTATCTAAGTCAACAAATGGCAACAACGGTAAAGAATGGGGCCAGGCAGTCAAGCTGGTCAAAGCGGACCGTCAGATAGAGCGCAAGCTCGAAGCTCAGCGCGCCGCCGAGCTCGCGATGATGCAAGCGGCCGCATCGTCAAGCCCTGGTAATCCCAAAGTACCTACAGAGGCTTGGGGTCTGCTCGCCGGCAACCTCACCGAGCGGGCCTTGATGGATGAGAACACAGGCCACGCGGTCTCAGCCGTCGGGATGATCGGCCGGATGACGGGATACTTGGGCGAGGAAAGCGCAAGAGCTCCGCAGCAGGCGATCCAAGTCAACGTCACGATCGAGGCTGGAGCTCTCGACCAGGCGCAGATCCTGGAGGCGCGATGGTCCGAGCGATACGAGCCCCCACAGCTGGCGGCCCCCGATCCTGATCCGCCAGATGTACGGGAAGATTGACATGGTTATGATAACTACACTTATCGCAAGATGGACACCGGCCGAGGGCGACGGTGATGTGGACCGATGCCCGAGGGCGGACAGGGTGTTAGGGGCTTGGGGTGAGCGCAGCACCGTGCCTCTGAGACTTGAAACTGAAATGCGCATCCCCGGCCCACGTCGGCCTTCTGTTCTTGTTCTTGCTGTTGGGTTCCCTTGAACGCAAAAAGTTCTATGTGAGAGGATCCACGGGCCGGAACGACTTCCGGCAACGTATGCGGCGACGAGCCTGATGGCCGGAGCCAAGGAGAATAAGATGGCTAGAGATGCAGAAGTCCGTGATGGCGACTCGATCAAGCTGGGCAAGATCGAGGTCAGAATGGGAAGCAAGCTGGTGACCCTGACAGTAGAGCAGGCGCGCGAACTCTCCGCTCTATTGAAGGGGCTGTTCGGCGACGACAGCACGAAGATCGTGCATGTCAAAGATTACTGGTATCCAAGGCCGTGGTACGTTGGCCCGTCGTGGGTCTACAACGGCTCGAACTGGAATGTCACGAGTGTTCCAAGCACCGGAATCGTGACATTCAACCTGACCAATACCAGTAGCGACTAGTTCGGGAATCTGGCGCGGGCAGTCCGGATCCTCTGCCCGCCATAGGAAAAGAGATTGAAACCGAAGGTATGATCGCCACCCTCGTTTTTGCTGTCCTGGTGTGGATTGCCTGGACGGGCTTAGAGAACAGGAACCTGCGTATCGTGTGGTCGGGGTTTCTTGTGATGGGGTGGTTCGTGTTCCTGTGGGCGGCGGGTGTTTGAGCGAATACCCAAGCAATATCGGGGCGAGGCGAGCTATCTGCCCAGGGGGAGGCTACAGTACATCATTGATGTAGGCGCCTACATAGGATACACCGCTTTGGCGTTTCGGCGGTGGTATCCTGAGGCAAAGATTATTGCGTTTGAGCCGCTGTATTTTGAAGAACTGGTCGAGAACACCGAAGGTCAGGGGATTGAGTGTCGGCCAGAGGCGCTGGGGGCAAGGGACGAGATCCGGGAATTGACCTTTGGAGATCGAAGAAAGGCAGTGTCGGTACGTAGACTTGATAAAATCGTGAGTGGGGCGCCTGACTTCATCAAGATCGACGTGGAGGGGTTTGAGGCGGCAGTCTTAGAGGGGGCATATCCTCTTCTCGAGAAGCATCGGCCGATCGTGCAGCTTGAAGTCCTACATGGGAAGAGCGTGTTTCGCGCCTTCTTTGAGAGCCTGGGGTACCGCGAGGCATGGTACCTGTGGCCGGATGCGATCTACCTACCGGGAGAGAATGAGATGACCAAAGCCAAGAGTGTGTCGAAAGTCAAGGATGCGCCGAAGGTTGAGTTCAAGAAAGAAGAACCTGAGGGTGCGTGAGTTCTTCCTCCGGGCCTGGCGAGGTTTCGATGTCCTTCGTGTACCAACATGCTGGGGGACCCAGGGAAGTGCGGAGTCTGTGAGGGATTCAAGTAAGGAGTTCGGCAAATGCCTATTCCTGGAGCGCGCTATCGGTGGGTGAAGAAGGGCGGGAAGTGGATCCGGCTGGCTTTCAAGGGAGACAAGGTGGTTGAGACCAAAGTGAGGGGGAAGGCCGCTAAGAAGGTGAAGAAGACCAAGAAGAAGCGCAGGTCTAAGAAGTAGTGCAGATCACCGAGCGCCACCTACGAATGCTGCGGTCGGACACCTCCGAGGGGTTCGGCCTGTTCTATCATCTGATGCACGGGAGAGTAATCCCCGAGCATGTCCTGGGATGGATCGATGCGCTCTATAAGGCTCGGAAGGACAAGAAGCCCGGCATTCTTTTTGAGGCCTTTCGAGGCTCCACCAAGACCACCACCTTCATGACCTACCTGGCCTATCAGGTGGGCCTGTACCCCGACAAGTCAAATCTCGTTGTCCAGGTTTCAGACGACATTGCGCGGGACAACATGGCGGCGGTCGCCTATCTGATCCAGCAGAACCCGGCCTGGAGGATCCCGTTTCAGCATGTGGTGCCTGGAAAGAGCTGGGGCGCCGATGGGTACGAGGTCATTCGCAACGACATCTCCGAGTTTGAGTGGTCGAGACTGATTTCTACCCGAAAAGACCCGACCTTTGTCGGCGTGGGCAGGACCTCTCGAGCCATCATCGGAAAACACCCGAATGGGGTCCTCTATCTGGACGACATCGATGATGAGAACACCACCTCTTCCGATCGGGAGCGAGTGAAGACCCAGAAGATCCTGGCCGGCACCATCTTCCCGACCATGACCCCCGAGACCTTCTTGATTGACTCGGGGACTCCCTGGACCATGAACGATTCCATCGCCTACATGAAAGCCACCCGTTCCTTTGCAGAAGTGAAGACCGCGATTTATACGGACGGGAAGCCGACCTGGCCGCAGAAGTTCCCGGAGCAGGAAGTTCAGGAGATCCGGCAGCGGGTGGGTCAGTTAGAATTCGCCCGCATGTATGAACTGAACCTCGAAGCCGCCCAAGGAATCAACCTGAAAGAGGAGTGGCTGCATGACTACCCAGCCGAGAACATCAACCCCTCCTGGCCGGTCGTCTTTGGAGTGGACTACGCCTCGACCTCGGACGTGCTGAGACATCGTGATCGGGATTACTTTGCGCTCTCGATTGGCAGGCTCCTGCCCGGAGGAGGGGTCGTGCTCGCCGATGGCGTGCGAAAGCACCTCTCCCAGGGCGAAGCGATTGACCTCATGGTGTCAATGGCCCTGATCTATCCCTCACTCGGCCTGGCCATTGTCGAGACCGAAGGAATCGGAGATCAGTTCCTGCAGCTCCTGATTACCGCAACCGCCCTTCCTGTGATTGGGGCCAACACCGCCGACCGGATCGGGGAGTTTGGTGGCTCGATCAGCCGGAGAAAAGGAGATCGGTTTGAGAAGCAGCTGGGGCCGCTGTTCCGTTCCTCGAGAATTTGGATCTCCTCGGCGGAGAACCCGTATCTGCGGGAGTTTCGCAACGAGTGGCTCACCTGGCCCATTGGAGAGCATGATGACACCCTGGATGCCACCTTCTACATGGCCTATGCCGCGATGATCCAGGGAGCGCTCGCTCCGACCCAGACCTTCACCGAGCAGGACCCTTGGTTCATGCCCAAGAGGAAAACGATGTCACCCTATGCCATGATGGGCCGCCGATGAAGATCGACAAGGACACCGCAGGCCTCGCCCAACACATCATCCGGAGAGACGCCAAGCTCAAACGGGTTCAGGTCCGCTACGAAGAGATGAGCCGGCTTCAGTATCGGCTTCCTTCTCCCTTGCATGAGTTCGAGTGGATTCGGCCCGTCATTTCTGCGTCGCCGTACCTGGCCCTCATGGGATCCACCCGAGCCTTATCCAATCTGGAAAACGCCCTGGAGATCCACCCCCGCACCGTATTGCGGGCACTTGGGATCGTCAATGACGAGAGCAAGGCCGCCGCCATCCTTGCCAATCAGTGGGAGACCGCGCTGCGCTGGCAGTTAGAGCGGGCCGAGCGGAGGGGACGGCCCTTCGCCTCCGATGCGGTCTGGTCCGTCTCGGTCTACGACGAGGTCATCGCCCAGCTGATCCATCTGCCCACCGAGTTCAAAGCCAAATCCCTCGGCAAGCGGGAGAAGTCCGCCCTCCGGTTCGGGGAATGGGCGCTCCGGATCGTAGATCCGAAGTCGGTCTACCCGACCTACTCCGAGTACATGCTGGAATCAGTGTTGTCTGTGAACCTCAAGACCGCCCAGCAGCTGGTCGATTCGCACGGGGAGGCCGCGGACTTCACCGAGATCAAGGACGACGGAGAGGGTTCCGACGAGATGTACGTCGAGTTCGATCTCGTCAGTCCCGATGGGCGGGTGATCTGGGCGAACAAAGGCATCAACATCCAGGAAACGAATGGCGAGGTCATCCTGGAACGTCAGCCGTGGCTCAAAGACTTGGACGGCGATCAGGTGCCGTTCCTTCCCTGGATTGCGGCCGCGGGCGGAACGACCGTCGATCAAGCCCCAGAATTCCAGAGAAAGCCGATTCTCTTCCCGGTGCTCATGACCGAAGCCTGGGCCGTGGCCAATATCTCGGGCACGATCATGATGTCCCAGAGGCTCGCCCAGGCCTCGGGGGATACGACCGATGTGTTCACCGGCCCGGGCGCCGACGCCATCGAGGAGGACTGGACCAGCCCCCGAAGACGGCTTAACCTCAACATCGGCCAGACCTACCAGCAGATTGTATCCTCGGGCCTGGATCGGGGGTTCCAAGAGGTCTTTGACCGCCTAGAAGCCGCGGTTCAGCGTTCCACCGTCGCCGAAGTCCTCGTCACCGCCCAGCCCATTTCTGGAGAGCAGGCTTTCGCCTCCTACGACCTCCAGGTGAGACAGGCCCTCGCCTCCCTGGGAGGCACCAAGGCCACCGCCGAACGGTTCTTCGCCTCCGTCTTCGAAAGAATGCTGCTCGTCACCCACTACACGGGAGGCGAGATCGTTGGCTACGGAGAAGGAAACCAGAAGTACACCATCGACTCGGAGCAGATTGATCCCGATGCGATTTATCTCACGGTGGAACTCAAACCCGACGTTCCTTCCGATCGATTGCAACGAGTGACCGCCGCGGTCCAGCTCGTGGACAAGATCCCCTACTCCCCCAAACGATTGCTGAAATTCTTGGGAGAGACCGATCCGGAAGGGAACCTGAAGGAGTGGAAGCTCTGGCAGTTGGAGGTCACCGACTTCCGGGCCAAACTCGACCGATTGCAGCGGGAACTCTCTGGACAGTACGAACAGGATGTCCTCGCCGCGGCCCAGCAGTTGGTCCAGCAGCAGATGCAGCAGGGACCATCCCCCTTGGGAGAAACCCCGACCAATGGGCGGGTCCCGGAAAACGTCCTGGGTGGACCGGAGTTCAATCCCGCGGCCGGGGGACTTCCTCCCGCCATCGCCTCTCCGGGAGGCACGACCTTTGAGGGTGCGACCGGAATGACCCGAGGAGGCGGCGAAACCGCCGAGGTGCCGCTTGGATGACGATCGGGACTTCGATACTGCGGTCGTAGAAGTCCAGGAAGCCAATGACGAGCTCATCCGTGAGTTTCTGCTCTCGCGGATGAGACCCCGCGATACAGGCGTGAATACCGAAGGTCACGCTACACAGGTCATGGAGCAGGTACCCGAAACGGAAATCCCATATGCCGTGGGTTGAGAAGGGCAGTAAGGGCAAGGAGTATTCAGTCTGGGTCGAGCCAGCCAAACCTAAGCCGCCTCCTCCTGGAAAGGCACCTCCCAAGCCAGCTCCTAAGCCGAAGCCCTCTCCTGTATCGGTTACCGGAAAGACTGCCCCCGGAGCCCCTCCCTCACCTCAGGCTCCGATCGCTTCCACCGTCCGGCCTCCCGAGCCCGCGGTGCCTACCCCATCCACCTACGCGAGCGGAATTGCAGCCAATCTAGCCGCCCAGCAGCAGGCCGGGCTGGCGCAGTATCTGGCGAGCGAACGCGCGGGCGTAACGACCCCCCAACAGTCGGCAGCCGCGCAGGCCGCGGCTGGGCTAACTTCCCTCACTCCCTACCAACTCGGTCAGTCCGCGGGCCTATACGGGATCACCCCGGCGGTTGCACCGCAGACTCCGGTGGGCGCCGCTACGGCGCACCTTGGAACCGTGCCAAGCGCGACCACTCCGCGGATCGCGGGCCGCGGCGGAGCGCTTCCGCAGACAACAGTCGGAACCGCCACCACACTCACCCCCTACCAGCTGGGCCAAGCCGCGGGTGTGTACGGGCCGACGCCCTCTATGGCCCCGCCACCCGGAGGCCGGGGAGATATCTCCTACCAGACCTACGGAGAGCAGGCTCGAGCCGCCGCTGCCAGAATTCCGGCTACGGGTGGTCGTGGCGATATAGGTTATCTCACCTACGGAGAGCAGAGACGAGCAGAAGAAACTCTCTCTAGCCAAGGTTCCATCTATCCACGCGGCGAAATGACCCGGGTGGCTTCTGGAACCGGCGCGCCTGAGTCCTTACTTCGTCGGTATCTCGCCGGATTCGACATTCCCCAATACATCCTCGACTACTTTGTCAAGATCGGTTGGCTGGAGGCTCCCCTTGATCTGAGCCTTGATTTCCCGCTTCCTGCCGGGACCGGAACCGCAGACGGTGGAGATGGAGACGGTGGAGGTGGTGGAGGTTTCAGTTTCAACTCTCCCTCCGCCCGGTCCATGTCACTGGGCCTTGTGAACTGGCGCATTTGATGGCGCAGAAGTACCAGCTTACCGATAAGGGCCAGGGTGCCCTCGCTGAGGCCCAGCAGGCCGCCTCGGTCCGGGCGGCTGCACTAGCCCGCCGCACCCGTGCTCCCACGACAGAAGATATCCAATCCGCTCAGCCATTCGGCCTTCCCCCAGACTGGGAGGCTACCTACCGCAGCCAGGTCAACGGCCCTAACGGCGAGAAACCTTTGGAAGGACAGCAGGGCTGGGACGCGGTCGGCCGCCGGTATTACGGAGGCGGTCTCGCAGGTGCCCTCAGGGGCATCTGGGCCAGGCTAGGGGCACCTATCCAGGAAACGCCGAGCCTGGCAGAGACCCTGAAGCCGGTCACGATCCCCGGGGGCGGCGGGGCGAGGGGATCAGCGGTAGGACTGCATTCCGTCGCGCCGGGGACGACCGTTTTAGTTCCAGATCTAACAGCCACTGTCAACACCCTCGCCGCCCGCGCATCCAATCTTGGAAGAGCTCCAGGAACGGAGGTGGGATTCAATATCCAGTCCGTTCCAACCCTCCTGGGTCGAGGCGCAAGCGAGATCGTCCGCGGCATGATTCAAGGACTGCAGCAGTTCTCCAAGGGCTTCAAACGCTATGTCGGGGGAGCCGCGGCGGGTCTCGCGGAAGCGGGGACCACTTCTCCGCTCCCAACGTGGGCACCGAATACTCGGTTTCTTCCCGAGCAGTTCCGCCAGATTGAGGCGGAGACTTTCCCGAGATTGGACCCCATCGGACTCGGATACAACCTGCTCCGAACCGTCACCTCGGGCCGCCCCCTGGAGGAGATCGGCGATATCGTCAACCTCAATATCCAGGCCGCTCGGATGTTCTACACCTCAGCCCTTGATCCAATGGCAAAGCAGGAGTTCCTGAGACGCTACGCCGCGGGCGAGGATCCGAACCTTCTCGCCATAGAACTGGAGAACCCGCTCTTCGAAGCCATCGGCGAGACGATCTTTGATCCGCTCTGGGTTTTGGGAGGCGGCCTTGCCAGGGCCCGCGATGCCCGCCGAATAGCTTCTGCCTCGGATGAGTTCATCAAGTTCGCCGATGACGGCGTCCGGGTCGCCTTTGAGGGCTTGGGGAAGGTCGCGGACGAAGGGAAGGCCATAGAGGCGGTGGGCAATCTTGCCCAGGCTCAGGTCGCGGCCTCCAACCTTACCCGAGCCGGACTGGACACCTTTGGGAAAGACACGGGGCTCTTTTCCCTCACCGCGACCGGCAAGCGCTTCAACGTCGCCCGCCGCTTCGATCAACTGGCGGGCTGGGTGGCAGCCAATTCCTCCGGACCCGAAGAGACCCTGGAAATCTACCGCGGTCTGGCGCTTGCCAACTCGGGCGATCCCGCGAAGGTTGCCCTCGGCATCGACATCCTCAACAACTTCAAGGTCCCCCGTCCCCTCTACTCCCGAGCCGGGAACGAGGCGGGTATCCTGCTCAATGATCTGATCGGGGATAACCCTCAGAAGTTCCTGGATGATCTAGCGGAAGTCACGGCGGAGGTGCGCAAGACCGGGGATATTGCCCCGCTGGTCGAGCACGTAAACAAGGGCGTAACTCCCATCATCGACAAGATGTTCCCCACGATCACGGAACGGATTGCGGCGGGGGAAAAAGTCTCGGACACTCTGAAGGCCCTCTCTAAATTCGACGGCGTAGCCCGTTCCCAAATCATGCGCCCGATCAACACCTTCTTTTCCGCCATCTACATGGGCATGTCCCCCGGCTACGCCTTTAGAAATCTCGTCACGAATACCATCCATATCTTCGTGGATGAGGGACCGGGAGCCTTCCGGTTTGGCCCCAAACGCTGGCTGGATGAGGCCA
>ERZ1292629.1992-Hain-H43-01um-R1-1992-length-18408-cov-6_pt1 | contig 18408 bp, 20 predicted proteins | sample MGYA00564399_ERZ1292629 | MGnify/ENA primary metagenome ERZ1292629 (study PRJEB36523, sample SAMEA6512636) | groundwater metagenome | collected 2019-01-08 | study: AquaDiva: Metagenomics assemblies of 32 groundwater samples | reverse complement strand
ACGGGAAAAAAGCTGCGAGATATTTTTTCGTCGCAAAACCTAAAAAAGAAATACTTGTCAGTGGGCCGAATATAAAAGACAAAGAAAATGTTCGGGCATTTGAAAAAGTACACAAAAATTATTTCACAAAAAAAGGAAGAATATACGCGAAAGAAACAGTAATTATCTCTTTGAAAAAATTCGTGGAAAAATGGAAAAATAAAAATGCTAGAAAAATTAAAGAGATGAGTGTTTCGGAATTGAAGATTTTGGAGTGAGATACTCGGTCGCGTTGTTCTATAATAATTAAAATAATACCTGCTCACAAGTTCGCAGATTGATTTGAAGTAGTATGAGAAAATATTTTTATTATTTACTTAAACTTCCCGACGGAGAAATCTGTCGGAGACGATTTCGTAGTAGATTAATATCGAGCAACTTATTGCGAGCTATAAAATCATCTATTTTCATAGATAAGTTTCATATTTTTATCTAAGGAAATTTATCACCAAAATTATATTGTTTATAAATTTGATAATCTGTAAATTCTCTTCCTTTAAAATTATCTCGTGATTTTAATATCATTGGATTACTAACTTCGACTAACTTTCCTAATGGATTTCTAATAAATATTCTTTTAGGAAGATTTCCATCGTCATCTTTAGAATATCTATTTTTATCTAATGGATTTAGAGGTTCTACTCTTTCAACTATTCCATTTTCTCCACTGAAAATTTTTTTATTCTGTAAACTAAATTAATCACCATAGAATTCTTTTATTTTATCTATTTTTAAACTTTTCCATATATTAATTAATGCCATGTTTTTATTTTTCCTCAACTGCTTTGTCAAAAAGAACTGCAAATGCCTGACTGAAAAATTCTGAATTTAGCCAGATTGCAATATCTTCGTTATCGTTATTTTTAGAAAGATAAAATAAAATTTCTCTTCTATCAATAATGAAAAATTTTGCGTCTACTTTTATTTTTTTTATTTTGATTTCAAATTTTTTTTCCAAATCTCTTATTAATTTGTCGTCGCCAGACAAGGCAACTCTTATTTTTATTCCTGCTTTTTGAAGCTGGGAAAATGTTTGATGAAAAAGTTTTGATTTTGAAGTTAATTCTTTTGCGTTAGTGCAGATAATTACTTCCTTTGATGCATTTTGAATTATTTCCTTCAGATAATTTGAAATGTTTGATTTTCCCTTTAATGATGCAGAAATATCTTCTCTTCTTATTGGGGAAATTCCGTCCCTGTACAAAGATTCCAACTGATTAAATTCGTCGGTGTCTTTTACTTTTGAAAGTCCTTCAATTTTATCTTCAGCGTCTTTAAAAACATTATTCTTTAATTTTTCGAGAATTGTTTTTGGTTTTACACCTAAATATTTTATTGGCTTTCCTAATTTTACAATTGCGAATCCTCTTTTTTCCAAACTTTCCAAAACATCGTAAGTTCTTGAACGGGGAACTCCAGAAATTTCTGCAACCTCCCCGGCAGATGCAATTCCTTTAGAAAGCAAAGCCAGCCAAACTTTAGTTTCGTAAATATTCAAATCAAAATAATCTCTTATCTTGCTTACTAATTCTTGTTTAAGTATCATCTTGAAAACTTCCTGTTTTTGCCTTCAAAACTTCTTGTTTTTTTCATTTTTGCTCCGCTACTTTTTGTTTAGTTCTTGAAAATACTGCTTTTACTTGAGGGTCTAAAGGAAAATCAGAATCTGGAGAAAATGCCTTATCGCCGATTACTACTTCTAATCCCCTGTCTTCATAATGTCTTCTTATTTCTTCAATAAATTCGGGTATGCAATTTACATTAAATCTATATCCTTTTCCTGTTAAATGAGAGTATTGCGATTCTGTAAATTCTCTCCAATCTTTTAATAATTGCATTTTACCCCTATCATAAAAATACCCCCACTGCATTGGATAGTCTCTTTTATTTGTGTCTGTCATCTTTTCACAATCCTGTCTTTAATTATAGAATAACCGGATTCACAAATTAATTGAAGAACATCTGTAAAATTGTAATCTCTGCCAGTTATTAGTAAACAATTTTCTTTAGAATTAGGGAAATCGAAATCTATTTGTCCTATACCTTGAATATTTAATAGTTTTGAATGTAAATTACTTAGGCTACTAGGTTTTCTTCTTTCATCTGATTTAAATTCTATTTCTCTTATCATTTTTGTTCTACTTCTTTTTCTAATTTATTTTGTTTTAATTTTTGATTTTCAATTTCAAGTCTTTCGTTAAAATAACCTCCCACATAGACAAGACCTTGACAAAATAAACTAAACCCTGTAAATGCTAATGCTATTGCGGTAAGACTACTATTATCCATATATCGCCCTATACCAGAACCTACAATTCCCATTACATTTTGAATATGAGATAAAATGTCAGGTTCATATTTTCTCATTCTATTCGGCGGAAATTTATCTTTAGTCATTTTTGTTTTTCTTATTTTATTTTTAGAATTCTTAGGCGATTCTTTACCATCACCCCGAGAGTAAAATCTTTTGGATTTACTACTAATATAGAAATATAAATCGGGTTTATAAATCTTATGTTTTTGTTACTTTTGTTAAGTAGGAACGAAGGGAAGAAAAATATATTTTAATTTTTCCTGCTCACTGTGTTCGCAGAATTGATATAATTAAGTAATAAAAAACTACTTGTTATTCAGTTATCGAAGAGAATTTGAATTAATATAAATTTTTTAAAGCAAGTCTAAGATTTTGTAAATAGTCTATACGTTGTAACAATTTTTCTCTTCTTTCTTGGACTTCTTGACTAGGTGAACCAATGATAGGATATTCATCAAGAAAAATTCTCATACTTCTTCTTTCTAATAAATCAATCTCTTCTGAAACTTTTCTCTCTACATTCATAAAGAAATATTAGATTACCCATTTATAAATTTTTTCATCAATTTTTTAAGCGAGCAATTTTTTTATTTTTTTAATATTCAAAAATAGATTTAAATAAATTTTATAATCCAATTAAATAACTCAAAATCATCCCCAAAAAAATTCCTGCTGAAATAAAGGGCATTGCAGGATAAAATTTCTTTTTTTCTGCGGCAAAAAATAAATATGCCAGTCCCAAAGTTGCTCCGAAAATTACAAATAATGCGGGCAATAATCCAAATGTTTTCAGCACAACTCCCGCAGTAATTATTGGAAATATAACATCTCCTCCTCCGAGAATTGCAACATTTGCCTTAATTTTTTGATTTTTAATTTTTGATTTTGGAAGATTTTTCATTGCTTCAAATTTTATTCGCTGGCTTCTTGAAAGATAAGGAACAAAAAAACCTGAAAAAATATTCAACTTATTTATTTGATACTTAGCCATCTTCTGCATAATTCCGGAATGCCACACTGCCCACATATCATATATTGAAATTAAAATCAGGAGAATAATTATCCAAAAAAGATTTAAGATAGGAACAAAAACTGCAGCAATTCCAGGATAAATCAGCAACTCAGTAAAATTATGAATAAGAAAATTTTTTTGATAAATTTTATAGTATGCAAGCGAAATAGTTATCGCAAGAACAAGAAAAATCTTATAATTGAATGTTGGAATAAATGAATTAAATGTAATTGTCAGAGCTATTATAACCACAATAAAAAACCACAATTTTAAAATAAATGCCATATTAAATTTGCTTAATAAAAACAAAAGGGAAATTGCGACGACAAATGCGAAAATAATTGCGTAGAAAAAATCCCGATAGTCAGATTCTTTTTGAATTTCTGGAGTTTCCAAACCAAAAGGCAATTCTGGAGCCGTAACATTTTGAATTTTTCCGTCGATAAATTTTAATTTTGAATAATTATTTACAACATAAAGTCCTATAAATTGAGTTACGAGAAACATTGCCAAAAGAAGAATTGTTATTTTGAGATTATGTTTCATATAAAAGAAACCCCCTGGTTTCTTTTAAACTTCCTCAAAGCGCTGAAGGGTGATATCTTTTCTAAACTCGCGACTTCGCACGAGCAATTGATATTAATATTTCTCTCTACCACGAAATCGTTCGACCTCTGACAGATATCACATAAAAATCATTTAAGTTTATTTTTTTAATCATATTAATTTTTTTATCAAATTTTCTGTTAAAGAGAGTATTAAAATACCAATTATCACTGATAATAAATAGCTTAAGGCTAAATTATTTGGATATAAATACAAATCCATTAAACCCCAAATTCCTCTCCAAAAAAATATAATTGCAAAACCAATGATTAAAGTATAAAAAACTTTTTTTATGTAGCTCGCTTCTTTTTTATTCATCTTAAAAACTTCCTGTTTTTGCCTTCAAAACTTCTTGTTTTTGAATGGATTGGAAAATTTCTTATTTTCCAAGAGAGGCAAAAAATTCCTCTTTTTTTATTCATCTTGTTAAAAAGAATTTGTGGTTTAAAAAGGTTTAATAAAAGATAAAACCAATAATTTTCTAACATTATATTTTTATACAGGTTATTAATACTATTTTTATGTTGAATAAAGAAAAATATAGGCTGTTTATATCAAAATCAAAATTGCTTGAGGAAATTATTTATTGCCATAGAAAATTCTGCAAATTAATGCCTGAATTTTTTGGATTTTCTGCAGATTATTCATTTCCTATAAAAATATTCTTGGATGAAAAAAAGAATAATTTTTTTGAATTTGAACATAAACCCTGCACTATTTTTATTAATCCAAATAAATTATCGTCTTTTCAAGAAGCACTTTTTACAACTGCACATGAAAGCGGGCATTATCTTCATTATTTAAAGAAACCAGAATTTTATGAATCTCTAACTCAGGTAAATTTAAAAGATAAATCAATGATTGAAAGATTGAGAAAGATAAATACAATTACACCTGTTAGGGAATTAATTGCAGACTTGGCTTCTTTTGAATTCTTTCGTTTGGAAGATTTATTAGACAGATTTTTAACTAAAGAAAAACAACTGGCTTTAGAACGTTTAAAACTTTTTGGTGAAAAGGCAGTTTATTTTGTAGCTTCTGATTTATTAGTTCATTATTATATTTATAAAAAAAATTATAATGAAGGAAGATTATTGGAAATAACAACAAGTGATTGTTCTGATTTAGCTTTTTTTAAGAGGATAAATTTGATGTTTGATGAAGGAAGAAAATATCTAACAAAACCTTCCAATATAATTAATTTATCTTCTCCATATCATCAGGAAGAACCAACATTTTTTGGTCAGCAATTACAATTTTAAGCATGGGTTTTTTATTTTATTAAAAAATTAAGTAATATAGAAGTAGAAAAAATTACTTTTGATTGGATTACCGTCGAGAATTTATATTCATTCTTCTTTAATTCTTATTCTGCTTATTTCTTCTTTAAGTTTTGGCAAATCAGATTCTATTATTCTCCAAATCCTATCTAAATTTACTCCAAAATAAGCGTGGCTTAATATATCTCTAAATCCCGAAATATCTCTCCAAGGTATCTTAGGATATTTTTCTCTAAATGAATTTGGTATATTTTTAACTGCCTCTCCAATTATCTCTAATTGTCTAATTATTGCACTTTGCCTTAAATTATCTTTAGAAAATTTTTCTTTATCTAAATTTTTTGAAAATTCTTCTATATTGTTTATGCTATTTAATATATCTTCGACGAACAAGCTAATATTTCTTTTCATATTATTTTTATTTCTTCATTTAGAATGCGGTTTTTAATCAAAGGTTTAAGAGCAGAGTATTCCACCAAATCTACTTTTTTTCTTAGTATACTTTCTAATTTTAATTTTAATCTAATAAAACCCAATAAGCTCATATTTTTATCGTTGATTTCAACAACTATATCAATGTCGCTGTTCTTATTTTGCTCGCCTTTTGAATAACTACCAAAAATTCCTGCTTTGCTAACTTTATTTTTTTTTAAAATTTTAATTACTTTAGATTTAATTTTTTTTATTTCTTTATTGAGTTTTATTTTTTTTGATATCATTTTTTTATCTGCTTCTCTTTCTTTTTCTATAATTTCTGAATTAGATAATTCTTTTCCAAGATATATTCTCTTTTTTGAAACTTTGTCGCCTTTTCTTACAGAGATAACTCTATAATAATATTTTTTGCCGTTAATTTTTCTAATCTCTGTAAATGCCATATTTTATTTATGTCTACAATATTTATAAATTTTTCTATGTAGACACAAGAATAAATACATAATTTTCGTTATTCAACTATCTCAATCTCAAACTTTCCAATATCCGAGGAACATTTGTTTCGACGTGATTGAGTTTGTATAATGCCGACGCTAAATCAAGACATTTTGAAACTTCGCCGTGATTGATAATAATTCTTTTTGGTTTTGGACGCATATTATTGAAGAAAGATAGAATTTCGTTTCTTCCTGAGTGCGCTGTTAATCCGTCGATGGTGTTTACTTCCAAATTAATCTGGACTTGCTCTTCTCTTCCGTCGACAATCATTTTTGTTTCTGCAATTCCTTCCTGAATTTGCCTGCCCAAAGAACCGGTTCCCTGATAACAAACAAAAATTATTGAATTATTTTTATTTCCTGCAAATTCTTTTAAATATTCCACAGACGCTCCCCCCATTAACATACCTGAAGTTGCTAATACGATGCAAGGCCCGCCCTCAGTTACTTTTTTTCTTTCCTGAGGAGAACCAACTCTTGAGAAAACATCAGACATAAATGGATTTTGGTCTTGGAAAATTTGATTTCTTACTTTCGCGCTTAAAAAATCTGGATAAACTGTATGAATTGCGTTGATATCCCAAATCATACCGTCGATATAAATTGGAACTTGTTTTAATAATCCGGTTTTCATAGCATCTTCCAAAATTAACATTGTTTCCTGACTTCTTCCTAAACCTAATTCTGGAATCAAAACTTTTCCTCCGCGTTCAATTGTTTTATTTACTATGTCTAATAATTTATCTTCTGCTTCTTTTCTCGGCGGGAGAATATCAGTTTTTGCTCCGTAAGTTGATTCTGTTATTACTGATTCCACTCTCGGGAAAGAAGTTATTGCGGGGTCTAATAAACGGGATTTTCCGTATTTGTAATCTCCGCTGTAAAGAAGATTGTGCGCACCGTTTCCGATATTAAGATGAATCATTGCTCCACCCAAGCAATGTCCGGAATTGTAAAAAGTTAATCTCACGTCGGGAGTTACGTCAGTTACTTCATTGTAATTCAAGCAAATGCTGTGCTTTACCATTTCTTTAATATCTGTTGAAGAAAATAATGGCTGTGCTGCTTGCTTGTATGCGACGCCGATAAAATCCAATGCGAGAAGAGCTGAGATGTCACGAGTTGGCTGAGTCATGTAAACCGGGCCCTTGTAACCCATTTTATATAAATAAGGAAGTATTCCTGAATGATCCAAATGAGCGTGGCTTATAATTATAGCGTCGAGGTTATTTATATTAAATTCTGGAACATTGAAATAAGGAAATTTATCGCTTCCTTGAGACGCGACATCTATTCCACAATCCAAAAGAACATTTGAAGTTATTGTCTGCAAAAGAAATGCGCTTCTTCCAACCTGTCTTCCGCCACCAAGAACAGTTATTCTAACCCATCCATCGTTTTTTTCTGGATTCCATTCTTCGTAAATTTTTTTTCCGATAGAATTTAAAAATTTTCTTCTGTAATTGTTGTTTGCGTATAAAACCTCGCGGATATTCTCGGTGATTTGCGATTTTATTGCAGGAGAACGCTGTATTTGCGGAATCCATAGAGTTTTATATTTAATCTCGTCGATAATTGAACCTTGCTTTCCAATTACAAGTCCGGGCTTTTTTGCTTCAATAACTACAATGCTTCTGTGAAAATCAAAAATAATATTTGTAATCTCTGCGTCAGAAGGAATTATTTCGAGAATTTCTTTTTTTGTTTTTTCCTGCTCGGGAAGAATTTTTTGGTCTGCTCTTAGTTCTATTCTTTTTTTAATTTCATTTACAATTTCTTTTATCTGTGATTCTCCTTCTCTGAAAAATTTTTCGTTGTCAGTGTAGAGAACAATGTTCGCGCCTTCGAAGTTTGCTTCAGTTATTTTTCCGTGCAACCTATCAGTTATTGTCTTTAAAATGTCCATTAAAAAGAACCCCCTGGTTCTTTTTGAATCTCCTCAAAACAGTGAAGGGTGGCATTTTTTAATTGCCTCCGATGAATGCCACATAAACAACCAAGTTTTATATTTAATTTAATTAATAAATTTTGTTTCATTTTTCAAAATTATTTTTCAATCACTTTATTATTTATATTTTTTAATTCATTTGTAATTATCATTTTCCAACGTCAAAATTAATTTTAAAATTATTTTTTGTCTTTGTATTCAGGAGTGATTTCCTGTTCTACGACTTTTTTTATTCCTTCTTTTGTTATAGTAAAAATATCAATGCCGTAACCGCTTCCAATATCTCTTTGAGTCGAAGATTTTATTGCTTCTTTCGCAAGTTCTACTCCTTCGCTGACAGAAATTCCTTTTTTATATTGTCTTTCCAATAAACCTAAAATATATGGCATTCCTGAACCGAAATTAGCGTCGTAATCTTCAACTTGAATGACACTTCCTGCTGGCTCTATAGAATATAATTCTGTTGTTTCGTCCTCATTAAAACCGCCAAGAAGAAAACCTGCTTGCTGAGGAATCATCGACGGTTGTCTTATGCCTGAATAATTAATATTAGCCAAAAGATTTGCTGCTTGTTTTATTGTTGGACGGCTTTTTGATTTTAATTCTTTAAGTTTAAGTTCTGCCGGAAGAATTTTTGAAACTCTATTTATATCTGAAACCATTCCAGTACCGGAAATTAAAAGATAATTATTAATTTTTTTTGTTTTTTCAGAATTTTTATTTAAAACAATTGTTCCTGCAGTGCTCTGCCTGTCTGAAGCCATTACAACTCCGTCTCTGCAAACTATTCCGAGAATAGTTGTTCCTGTTTTCAAAATTGAATTCTTTAATTCTTGGTCCATTTTTAAAAAGAATCTAATAATTTTATTAGAATTTATGACATCTGAGAGAATTTGAGGTTTATAAATTTTTTGGAACAAAAAATTTGGGGTGAATGAAAAATTCCTGCTCATTTCACGCTCGCAATTTCAACTCGAGCCCGCACTCACACAAATTTTTGAGGCGACACTCGTGCAAACTCTCGGCACGAGTTATTGATAAAAATTTTCTCTCTATAGTAAATGACTTTAATTTTTTTGTTCAGTCATTTACTAAATAGTAAAGGCGCAAAAAAAGAAATTCCAGCGTCCTTTACTATACCACGAAATTGCTCGTCGCAGATTAATAAAATTGAAGTAATCTAAATTCTCTTCAATAATCTAATAATAAAATTTATTTTTTCTTATTATTTGTTTTATTGATATCGAGCGAAGCGAGAGAATTTTTAATAATTAGTTACTAATAAAATTATAAATTATTTTTTACTATAAGGACTATTATGCAATTTTCCTTCGATACATAATTTATGAGTAGTTTCAACTTCATTAAATCTTTTTTCCATGTGAAGCAATCTTTCTATTCCATTCATTATTTTTCCTATTTTATATGCACCACCAAGTCCGGCTAATCCAACACCATAATAAGGAATCATATCAATCCACGTCGGAGAATTAATTACACCCAAAGATTTTAGCAAAGCCCATCCAATAATTATCAAAAGCCCAAGATAAATAAGAATATCCCAAAAACTCAATCCTCTTCTCATATTAAAATTAATTCTGGCATACTTATAAATTTTTTGGAGGGGAAAATTTGAGAAGAATTAAATTGTCGCTTCGCGAGATTAATAAAATTGAAGTAATGAAAGAAACTATTTATTATTATAAATTAACGACGATGTTTTTATATTACTAATTTTTATAATCTCAAAATTCGCTTCGCGAATTTTGCAAATTTGGGGCGGTGGGTGGGAACGCGGTGGAGAAAAAATAAATTATTAATTTTATTCCTCCTCCTTCCTACTCACTCCCTCTTCTTTTTTTAATCTTATAACATTTTCAACAAAGCCCTCAATTTTTTGCTCGTGACTGACAATAATTAATTGCTTGACATTTAATTCCTGCAAAACATCACGCATTTTATCCAACTGTGTTTCGCTGAATCCGTCAGTAGGTTCGTCCAAAATAACCAAGTCTCTTGTTTTTAATTTGCTAATTAAGGAATTTATTACCTGATTTAATGCGAGCCTGTAAGCAAGAGCCACAGCTGTTCGCTCTCCACCAGATAAATATGCGTAATCAATTTCATAATCCTGCTGTTCTACTATCGGTGTGAAATTATCGTCTAACCGAATATTAAATGTATCTGAAACGAGCATTGAAAACCATTCTGCGAATAATTTTGAAAATTCGGATTTTAGTTTTATCATTACATTTTTTTCTATGAAAGTAATTACTGGAGAAAATTTCTGGATTAGCCAATCTTCCAATGAAGAAATATAATTTAATCTTTCTTTAATCTCTTCGGTTTTTCTTATTCTTTCTTTTAATTCGTTAATCTGTCTTGTAAATAAATCTATTTCTTTTTTTAATTCAGCGACTTTTATTTCTGCAAATCGTTCTTCCTGCAATGCGCTGTCCAACTGCTTTTGTTTTTCCTGAAAAATATTATCATATTTTGAAAGTTCAAAAACAGAATTTTTCAGAAGGAAAATATGCTGATTCAGAAGTTCTATATCTTTTTCCAAAGACAAATCAAATTTTTGTATTTGCTCGAGCTGAGATTGTTTTTCTTTTATATTTTGAAATTTAATTTTCATAATAGTCAATTCACGAAGAGATTTTTCATTATTGGAGATATTGTTTTCTATTTCCAAAATATTCTCGGATATTTTTCTTTTTTCAATGCTGAGCTCCCGAATATTTTTTATATTTTCAGAAGTATTGGAATCGAGCTGGTTAATTACGTTTGCTTTGTAATTCGGGTCAACATCTTGCAGACATGTCGGACAAATTTCCAACTGCGAAATTTTTTCCCTTATATTTTCATTATCCTGATTTTTTATATTGAGTGAAGAAATTTTTGAGGTAATATTGAGATTTTGTTCGTTGAGTTCCTGTTTTCTCTGATTTAGGGAAGAAATTTCCTTTTCTAAAATTAAAACTTTAGATTCGTCAAATTTTAATTTTTCAAGCTCAGTTATCTGCATTTTTAACTGCTCTGTAGTTTTTTTATTGCTAATCAAAGAATCGTTTTTTGTAGAAAGCATTATGTTTGTTTTTTCAATTTCTTTTTCAAAATTTCTTTTTTCCTCAATTTTTTTTAATATTTTCTGCTGTTCTTCGTAAATCTGCTTGGTTGAATTTTTTTTCAGCGAGAATTCTTTTTCAGCAGAAATTAAATTATATTTTTTTATTTCAATTTCTTCTTCTTTTTCCATAACAATTAATTTGTCCTGCTCTAAATTATATATCATTCCTTCTTTTGTTCTTTTTTCTTCTCTTAATTTTCCTGCGAATATCGACGCATTCTCGAGTATTCTTTTGTATTTGTCAATTCCAAAAACATATCTTAAAGTGTTTATTCTTGTTTCAGAATCCTGAAGAATTATTTCTTTCATCTCTTCCTGAGGAGTATAGACGGTGAATTTATACAATATATTTTGCTTTTTGGAAAACTCCGGCGGATAAGCCAAAATCTGCAGAATTTTATTTTTTAATTCTGTAACTGCGATTTCTGATTTTTCTCCGTCGATGATGATTGAGCAATAATCCTGGCTCACAGATTTTCCACGTTTTAAATTTCTTTCAATAATTATATCCTTGCCGTCAATTTCAAAATTTATTATGACTGAACCTTCTTTTTTTCCATTTCTCAATAATGCAAATCCTCTTTGTCCTGGCTGTAATCCAAATAAAGCAAATTCAATTGCGAGAAGAATTGATGTTTTTCCAGAACCAATATCTCCAGTCAATAAAGTTGAGCCTTCTTTGAATTCTACCTCGGCATTTTCATAACTTCGGATATTGTTTAAGGTGATTTTTTTTAGTATCATAAAAAAGGAATTATATTAGAGTTTTTAAAAATTATTGTGGAGTTATTTTCCTTATTATTGTGACAATCGTCTTATAACTATCTGCCCATTTCGAATAAGCATTCCAGCCCTGAAAAATTTCAAAAAATTTTTCATAAGATAATTCCCCTCTATTAAATAATTCAATTTTTCTTTTTATGCTTAGAATATTTCTCTTTCTGACAAATTTGAAATAATAAAAAATTCTAAATCCAACAAAATCTATTCCTTCAGAAAGAGAAATTATTTTTGATTTTTCGGAATGCAATTCTAGATTTAATTCTTTGTTCAAAAAATAATTAATTTGTTCTTTCCAAATTTCAAGTTGCTCTTTTGATTTGTGAAGAATTACGAAATCGTCGACATAACGAATATAATATTTTACTTTTAATTTATGTTTTACAAAATAATCTAATTGATTTAGATAAACATTAGCAAAAAATTGTGAAGTTAAATTTCCAAGAGGCATTCCTTTATTTTCTTCAAAATTATTTAATATTAATTTTATTAATTCGAGGACTTTGTCGTCGGTGATTTTCCTTTTTATTATTCTTAGTAAAATTTCTTTATCAACTTCTTGAAAATAATGTTTAATGTCTGCTTTCAGGCAAAATGCTTCTGAATGTAGATTATTAGTGACTTTTCTCTGAAATTTTTCAAATCTTTTTAATGCAAATAGATTTCCTTTTCCAATTCTATTTGCGCAGGAATCATAAATAAATATTTTATCAAAAATAGGTTCAATAACCTGTACTAATGCGTGATGAATAATTCTATCTCTGAATGCAGATTTAGAAATTTTGCGAGTTTTTGGGTCTCGCAAAATAAATGTAATTAGGGGTTTGGGTTTGTAAGTTTGATTTTTTAATTCGTCATATAAAACTTTCAAATTGTAAGCGAGATTTTCTTCAAATTCTTTTACATAAAATTTTTTGGTTTTTCCTTTTCGTGCTTTTTTGTGAGAGAGGATTAAATTTTTTAGAGAAATAATTTCTTCGTAGAGATTTCTTTCCATTTTCCTAACCAGGTTAAGCTATTCGACCATTCTCGTTCGAGTTCTCAAGATTATCATTGTTGGCATTCCAATTGGAATCGCTATTGAGATACGCACGGAATTTAATAGCCAATTAATCAATTCAAAGAGAATAAATTCCCTTCACTGAAATTCCTCGTAAGGAATTTCTGTATTTCATGACTTAAAATAAATTTAAACGATGTGCTAATAAACTGGCGTGTAGCCTAACCATTTTTGTGGTTAGGAATCTTAGAAAGAAGAATCGATTTAAATAATTTTCTAATTAGTTCTAAAATCTTTTAATCTTTTAATTATATTATCTGGTGATGAAACCTGAGATTTTAATTTTTTCGGCGCGACGCCTTCGGCGTCATATCGAACTACCCGACCATTCTCGCTCGAGTACTCAAGATTATCATCGTAGGCAAGCCAATCGGAACCGCCACTGAGACACGCACGGAACAAATCGTTTTTTCCAACATGATTCCATTTATAATCTTTTAAATTTGGGATATTATCACGAGTTGCAGTTTCATTTAATCTAAATATTAAACCACTTTTTTCATCAGGAACAACTCTTAACTGAGCAAAATTAGGAACTCTTCCAATACCAATATCTATTCCTTTTGTTTTAAAATCAGAATCTAATTTATTTGCTTGGTAGTTATTTCTTTCATAACATTCATGTGGGATTAAAGCTAATCCTGTTTCAACATAAGTATTGGGAAAAGGAGTTTTTTGCTTATTTTGTTCATAAGCTTGTCTTAATTCTTGCAGTGTAATTAGATTTAATCCATCAATATGTTCTTGCATAAATGTAAGAATATAAGGAATTGAACCTTTCAAATCTCCGTCGTCAGCAGGAGTTTTTATTGGATTTAACAATAAATCTAAAATTCTTTCCTGCCATTTTGCCCCAAGTACAAAATTATCTTTTACAAATCTTTCTACTTCATCAGCATAAATTCCCCTTACCTCTGTATCTTTCAAAGTAGATGCAACGCCTTCTACTAAAGGAACTGAAATTATTTTAAATTCTACCATATCTTTTTTAAAAATAAGATATTTATAAATCTTTCTAAATTGTAACTTTTATTTAATAGTTACAATGTTTTGTTTTAAGAAGAAATTTATTGAATTGAAAATTTTCTATTTTTTCATTTTACAAATTAAATATATTTTTCATTTTAAATATTAAAAATTTTTTTAGTTCCCTCTAAAATTTTATTTTCAAAAGTTTCTGTTGTTTCTCCTTCTTGTTTTTCTATATTCAAAGCATCGATTAATTGAGGAATTGTTTTATTGAAATCCGAGGGGTTTTCGTCTGAATAAATTTTTATTGCTTCTTCTTCAATCTCTTCGGAATTTGCTGTTTCTTTTTCCAATTCTAATTCAAATTCTTTTGATTCTAATTCGTGAGTATTTTTCAAAAGAAAATAAGCTCCTTTGGATTTTACAAACTGCTCTATTTTTTGGAAATCAATATCTGAATTTTTTCCTTCGGAAATCTGCCCGCTTACTCTTAATAAAATTATTTTATCTTCTAGATTTCTCTTTCCCAATTCTTCAATTATTTTAATTGTTCCTGTCAGTGCATTGTTTATTTTAATAGCTACTGGCTCTACTTTTTTTAAAATTAATTCTATTTTTTCCGACGAGAATTTTCTCGTTGATGGGAATGTTTCTATTATGTAAAAACTTCCACCACCTAAATCTTCGAGCTCTTGAAAATTATTTGGAAATATTGGGCCGGGGTAAATAAAATTTTCGTACCTGAAGTCAATGTGCAAATGCCCCAGAGCATAATACTCTACTTTTGGAAGCTCCTCTGGTTTTATTGCGTCGACGGGAATCATTCCTTTTGCCTGCTCGAGAGTTGTGTGCAACATTAAAATTTTAAACAAGCCCGGAGAATCATTAAGTTTTATCCTCCTCAAATCCGGAATTTCTAAACTTGATTTTTTTCCAGGATAACCATACAGCGCTATGTTCCCGCAAATTGTCGGGTGCAAAATTAAATTATTTTCCCTTTCTTCAAATTTTTCTACATTAATACAAAAGCCTGCTCTTTCCAAAACATCCAGGAAAGTTTTTCCTGAAACAGAATAATCATGCGAGCCAGCGACAATATAGCACGGAATTCTTGCTTCTTTTAATTTTTTAAATTCAGTGAAAGTTTCTTTTAAAATTTCAATTGAGGGGTATGCGGAATCGAACAAATCTCCGACGATAAGAACAAAATCCAATTTTTTTTTGATGATTATTTCTATTGCTTTTCTAAAAGAATCCAAATTAAGCTGCTGCAATTCCGGCTGTTTCCAACCTCCAAGATGAACATCAGAAATGTGGGCGAAGCGAACCATGAAATAAGAAGCAATTGAGGAATATTTAAAAATTTCTATAGTGAAGAAATTTAAAAAATAAAATATATTGTCACTTAACAAACTTTAAAAACAATATAAAATTATTTATTCAAATGAGGTATAATATTCTTATCGGAGGGCCTGCCGGAACAGGGCCGAATGTTCTTACTCACATATTCGGAGAATCGCTGGTTGAAAAAGGATATTATGTTTTTTATTCAAGAGATTATCAGAGTTTAATTAGGGGCGGGCATAATTTTAATTTAATTACATTCGGCGATGAGCCAGTTTTCAGCAATGATTCACAAATAGATGTTTTAGTCTGCCTTGACGAGAACACAGAAAAAATACATAAAAAAAATTTGAAGAGAGATGGTGTGATATTAAGCGGACAGCACGAAAATATGTTTTTTGCAGGAAGGCTTTTCAAAATTTTTTGCATTGATTTTAAATATTTAGAGAAAAGTTTGAAAAAACTTGAAAAGAGATATGAAGAAAATATTCTGGAAGCCAAAGAGGGATATGAAAAAGAAAAAAAAGAAGTTTGTAGAGTTATTGAAAGAAAATCTGGAAATTATTTTATCAACGGAAATATTGGGATTTCCGAGGGTGCAATAAAATCCGGATTAGATATTTATTATGCATATCCGATGACTCCTGCAACATCGGTTTTGACTGAACTAGCGCAAAAACAAAAAGAAAATAATTTTTTAGTTTTGGAATTGGAAAATGAACTTGCAGTGATTAATGCTGCAATTGGTTCTGCAATAACTGGAGCTAAATCAATGATTGGAACTTCTGGTGGGGGTTTTGATTTGATGACAGAAGCGTTGAGCATGACAGGACAAGCAGAAATTCCGTTGGTGATTTTTCTTTCGCAGAGACCTGGGCCGGGAACAGGAGTTGCAACTTACACTGGGCAGGGTGATTTGCAAATGGCAAGATATTCGGGGCATGGAGAGTTTTCCAGAATGTTGTTGGCTCCAGGAGATCCAATTGAATGCGAAGAATTAACAAATCAAGCATTTTATTTCTCGCAAAAATACAAAATTCCTGCAATTGTTTTATCAGACAAGCATCTCGGAGAAAGTTTTTACACTTTAATCGAGAAAGCAAAAATTTTAAAAGTTAAACAAAATACCAAACTCGAAAGATATAATAGCTACGAAAAAGATGAATTCGGAAGCGCAACAGAAGACGCGAAAATAATTGAAAAAAATGTTATTAGAAGATTGAAAAAGAAAAAAGATATTAAAATAGAATCTTCCAAATTTGAAAGATATAAAATTTACGGAAAAGAAAGCAAAAATGTTGTTGTTTCGTGGGGAAGCACAAAAGGAGCAGTTTTAGATGCTATTAAAAATTTGGATGCTTGTTTTTTGCAGATAAAATATATTGAACCTTTTCCGACAGAAATTAAAAAAATAATTGATGGAAAAAATTTAATTTTGGTTGAGAACAGCGTAACAGGAATGCTTGCAGATATTATTGCTGAAAAAACAGGAATTTTTATCGACGAGAAAAATAAAATTCTTAGATTTGATGGACGTCCGTTTTTTGCTGATGAATTGAAAGAAGAGATTGAAAGGAGAATAAAATGAAAAAAACATTTTACATAATCATTCGAGGACCATTGGGTTGTGGAAAATCTACAATTTCACGACGGCTTGCTAAGGATTTACATGCAAAATATATTTCTGTAGATAGAATTGTCGACGATTCTAGTTTAATTATTAGAGAAAAAGAAAAAGGATATATTTCACAGAAAAATTTTATTCAAGCTAATGAAATTGCAGTAAATAAAATAAGAAATGTTTTAGATTCTGGAAAGTCTGTAGTTTTCGACGGAAATTTTTACTGGAAATCTCAGATAGATGATTTAATTAAAAGATTAGAGCAATACAAACATTATGTTTTCACATTAAAAGCACCATTAGAAGTTTGTATTTCAAGAGATGCTGCAAGAGAAAAAAGTCACGGAAAAGATGCTGCTGAAGCAGTTTATAAAAAATCTACATCATTTAATTGTGGAATTATTATTAATACTAAAAATAAAGATATTAATGAAACTTTAAGGGAAATTGAAAAAAGAATTGGGAGGAGGAGATGACTCGACAAACAAAAAAAATAAAACAATTATTTTTTACAGCATTAATAATGGCTGTTGGACTTTTATTTTTTAAATATCTTCCAATGTATATTTATGGAAAAGATATTTTATTTGATGCGTCTTCGCATATTGTTTGGACAAGTTTTATTTTGTATTTAATCTATCTTTTTATAGAAAAAAATAAAAAATTGAGAATTCCTTATTTTATTTTTTCAGCGATTGTGTTAATAATAATATCCATCCAAAGGATAGTTACAAAACAGCATAATGAAATTGGAATTATGTTGGGGTTGATTATTGCAGTAATTGCTATTGTGATTCCGAGGTGGAAGGAAATAAGGAGGAAAATAAAATGAAAAAAATATATTTAATTCATGGATGGGGAGGCAATTCAGAAAATGAATGGTTTAATTGGTTGAAAAGAGAGTTGAGAGGAAAGGAAATAGAAGTTTTTTCATTTGATATGCCAAACACAAATAATCCTAAAATAAATGAGTGGGTAAAATATTTGGAGCAAAAAATTCCATTTAATGCAATTGATAAAGAAACTTATTTTTTGGGGCACAGCATTGGTTGCCAGACAATTATGAGATTCTTGGATAAATTACCAAAGAAAAAAGAAATTGCAGGATGTGTTTTTGTGGCTGGCTGGTTTAATCTGAAAGAGGACTCTTATGAAAACAAAAAAGAAAAAGAAATTGCTCTCCCATGGATTACTAATGAAATGAATTTTGATAGAATTAAAAGACATACAGATAATTTTCTGGCAATTTTTTCAGATGACGACCCGTTTGTTCCTTTAACAGATGCAAAATTATTCAAGGAAAGATTAGGCGCAAAAATAATTTTTAAAAAAGCAGGAGGACATTTTGATACTTTGGAAGAATTTTCAGAAGT
>ERZ1292629.1226-Hain-H43-01um-R1-1226-length-25951-cov-27_pt2 | contig 18413 bp, 19 predicted proteins | sample MGYA00564399_ERZ1292629 | MGnify/ENA primary metagenome ERZ1292629 (study PRJEB36523, sample SAMEA6512636) | groundwater metagenome | collected 2019-01-08 | study: AquaDiva: Metagenomics assemblies of 32 groundwater samples | reverse complement strand
CACGGCTCTTCCTCCCAAAAGTTTTCAAAGTTCTTGGTTATCTTTTAACACCAAACTTGATTTTCCGCAACCCACCTAAATTTTTGGAAGCTTGACTTGACGAGAACGGATTAGAGGTTAATATGGGTTCAGGACTTTAAAAACAGGAGGGAAGATCGTGCCCCTTGCAAACCCGCACTATCAAGAAAATATTAAAGCAGCCGCATTGTTTCATGGGGCGGAAATTGCATTTTCCGAAGACAAAGAATACATAACCGTTTCCGTTCAAGTCCCCCAAACAAATGCGGAATACAACCGAAATTTTCGTTTCTGGAAATGGTTCTTTGACGGGACAATAAGGAATTTCGGGGCAACGGGTTGGCTGTATTCGTGCGTATTTTTATCCGACTGGAAACCGCAAATAATAATTCCGTTATCTTCGGGAGGAAAGCTTTTAAAATTTTTTGGGGCAAAGATAAACGAAAAAACAATACCGGCAACGGGCAACCCCGTAGAAGTAACCGTGGGTCTCACGATTTCTGCGCACAAAGATATAGTTCTGCAATTGAGCAAAACGGAATTTGATAAATTGAAATCGCTTGGACCGACCTGCATTGAAGAAGTTGAAGGAGATACTTTTCCCTACCAATTGCACTTAGGCGGAAACGTTTTAAGCGCCAAATTTAGAAAGTAAAAACCGCCCCCGCGGTTTTTTGTTTTAATTATCTATTGTCCTGCGATGACGACAGATGTTTATTATTCGCTATTTCAGTTTTGGTCTTTTGGCTTTCTCTAGTAGCAATTTTCTTCGTTCTGCTCGTGGCAATTTTTGAATATTAATTTCATCGACATAATCAACTATGTCACAGGAAGGCATACGAAAAGACGTAATGGTTTTGCCGTCTACGTTTGTGATAGAAAAATCTCCTAAACAAATAATATCCATACCGATAAGAATATCCGCACCAGTTAATTGCCCCTCGGTAACTCTTATTCCGGAAATAGTAAAATTATTTGGAAGAGTAAAATTAACTAAATATACATTCTGATTTCCAGAACCACTAGCAGTATGAACTGTGGTCATTCCTACTGGTTTAAGCTCCAATTGGTCGACCACCTTTTTAGTTATAACTGAATTTGTCGCTCCGGTATCCCATATCCCGGAGAAGGAAACAGATATTATTTTTTCATCGGCGCCTTCGCCTATAAAAGGCAGAGATACAGCGACTTGGCTTATTAAAACATTGAGCCTTCCATTGCCTCTTATAGTAAGCGCCCCGATATTCATTTGGTTAGGGCAACTCTTGAGTGGAAAGTTTGACTACGGTTACTTTCACCAGGAAGACATTGCTGTATTAAAAAGGTCCCCAGTTTATGAGTTTTTTGAGTTTCGGTATATGCCTCTATTTCTGAGTCATAAACGCCTATCACTTCGCCGTCTTTTATAACAATAAACTTGCCTCCGTATTTTTTTACGAGATCTTTTTGATGATCAATATAATACTGGAACTCTTTAGTTAATGCCATATCAAATATTGTATTTATATAATAACAGATACAAAAAATTTGTCAGGAAGTCTAGCTGTTTAAACTATAATACCATTATTTCGGGTCGTTGTCTAGTCTGTGTCGCGCTTTATAAATAAACGGTCTAAGCGAACCCCTCTCTTTTTCGAACTCTATTTCAACCGCTACAAATCTGCGAGTTGAGCGTGATAATTTGAACGGTAGGAGCAAGCCCGTTTGAATTTTTGCGTCTTGGCGGCTGGGCAGTCACAAATCCATTGAAATTTATGAAGTTTTTTGCTGATAAATAAAATTGGGACGGAGCCCCGACGCCTTGGTCGGGGCGTAAGGGGTACGATTTTTTTATCCAGAAAAACAAGAAAATTTCAATGGATTTGTCTGACCAGAACGCCAGAGCAAAAATTTAGGCGGGCGAGCGGCTATTTTGCCCCCGCCTCTTCCAAAACCTTCCTCAACCCCTCAACATCCACCTCCACTTTCGGTTTGGCGGAAGCGGGTTTCGGCTGAAGTTTGCGCCCCCTAAAATCTACCGGACCCTGTTTTAAAGCTTCGGAAAACGGCATAGGTCTTGGTGTCTCTGCCCTTGGCTTGGGCGCCGGTCTTGGTGCCGGTCTTGAGAACGTATCGCGGCTCGGCTGTCTTGGCGGCTCCTGTCTTGGCGGCGGATAAGCCGTCCGGCTCGGTCTTCCTTCATCAAAATTCTCCCGCGAAGCGGGCCGGACCGCGGGTCTCTCCTCAACAGTCGGCGCATGCCATTTAGCAATCTCTCCCTCCACCTCCTCGCGCTTTGCGGCGTAATGTTCCCGCGACCACTCAATAACTTTCTGGCGATTGCTGACCGGCAGGGGTTTTGGCGTATCCATCGTCCTTGCCGAAAACGCTCTTGAAGCCAATCCGTCTATCATCAGCTTTATATAAACTTCTCTCATTCCAAGATTCACGATGTCCTGCGCCAAGAATTCTGGGGTTAATTCCTTTTCCAGCATCTCCGCGTCTTCGGCTCCGACGCGAAAAGCTATGATCGTGCCCACATTGCCGAAAATCGCGTCCCTCACGCTTTCGTCCATTTGGGCGATGTATTGATGCCCGACAACCAAGCTTAGATGGTACTTCCGCGCTTCCGACATTATATTCGCAAAAGAAGCCGTGGCGAAACTCTGGAATTCGTCAACGAACAAAGTAAAATCCTTTCTTTCGCGCTCGGGCGTATCAACACGCGACATAGCCGCCAATTGGATCTTAGTTATTATCAAAGCGCCCAAGAGGCGCGACGCGTCTTCTCCTATACTGCCCTTGGAAATATTGACCAACAAAATTTTCTGATTATCCATTATTGCCCGCATATCTACTGTTGATTTCGGCTGGCCGATGATATTTCTGACCAAGGTTGAGGAAGCAAACTGGCCGACTTTATTCTGAATTGCGGCCGTCGCCTCGGAAGCGAACCTGTCGGCATATTTGGCAAATTCCTGGGTCCAGAACGCTTTCACCACCGGGTCCGTCAATTGGCCGACCACGTAATTGCGGAAATCTTTTTCGGCAAGCATCCTGTTGATGCCGAGCAGTGTTGAATCCGGAACTTCCAGCAATGCCAAAATAGTGTTGTTCAAAATGTATTCCATCCGCGGCGACCAGACGTCAACCCATATTTTTTTAAAAACGCCCATCACGCCGTCAGCAACCAGATGCCGCTTGTCGGGGTCAACTTGTTCCATAACGTTGAACGCAATCGGATATTCTAAATCGGCCGGGTTAATGTAGATGACGTCTTTTATCCTCTCCTCCGGAATATGGTCAAAAAGGTCTTCTACGGGGTCGCCATGAGGGTCAATGAAGGTAAGACCGCGGCCGGCTTGTATGTCCTGTATGGCAAGGGTTTTCAATAATTCCGACTTGCCCATGCCGGTTTTACCGACAATATATATATGCCGGCGGCGGTCGTCAATTTTAATGCCGAAAGTTACTTTCTTATTACGAAAGTTCGTTTCACCGAATAATACTACGTCATTGTTATTGCTTACGGTCGCCATAATTATTTAGTTGGCCCGGTATATCAACTTTGACTTACATTCCGCCTTGTGTTTTGCAAAGCAAAACACTGGTCAAAGTTGTATTACCGGGTGGGCAAACCTACGGGCGGCTGGCCTTTCTTGGCCTCCACTCTCGGAAATGCCGGTGCCTTCACGCCGATACCCGGCAGATGGAAAAGAGTCGCCAGTTCTTCCGTATTCAAAACCACGACCTTTCTGACAAAAGCCCTCTTTTTATATGCCTGATAAATATGCCATTTGCGTTTAAGTTCTTGTTGGTCGGCAAAAAATCCTCTGTGTGAAGGGAAAAGCCACGGAAACCAACCATCCGCGGACGTGCCCACGTCGCCATTCGGCTTAAAGGTGTTAAGGTTATTTGAATATAATTGCTTGAACATGCCGATAACGGTGGGAACGCGGTAGCGGCGAAAAAGTTCTTTGCGGGCAATGTATAAAAATCTGTAACCGGCCTTGAACGCCAATTTTGCCATTTTGTTCTCTACTTGCTCAAGCACGAATTTTTGTCCCGGAGTAAGCCTCATTTGCGAGAATTCTTCTTTTTTCTCTTTCTTTTCTTCTGCCGCCGCACCTCCCGGAAGAAAACTGTCTATAAAATCAACTGTCGCCCCAAGGGCGCCCCTTTCTATTTTGGGTTCTTTACCCACAAGCTTGTCTACTACTGACTGCGCCTCTTTTGCCCATTCACCGCCCGTCGGCCTTATCAGTAACTGAAGCCAAAGGTGCTCCCCGGGTTCAATGGCGCTCATTGCTTCGGCAAGAGGCGAAAGAGGATCGGTTCTTTTAAATTCACCCTTACCCGACTCTTCTTCAAAAAAAGGATATGTCTTTATGGGATAAGCATTTTCTTTGGTAAAGATCAGTTCCGCGCCGAAAAGGTCGTATTCTTGAGTCGGCAAGTAGCGGGGCAGGGAATCAACATAATCATCAACGACTTTTATCTCCGCGTCCGGATATTGAGCAAAAACCTGCGCTTCAACCAAGTTGCGCAGGTCTTCTTGAGTACGAATATAAAAATTGATCTCTCCGCCGTTGCCGACGATCTCAAAAGAAAACCAATTTTGGACCATTCCCGAAAAAAATCTTTTTTTCCAAGTAACCGGCTTGGCATAAACGCCGTGCAAACCGGAAAATATGTTCTCGGCTATCTTCGGGCTCTTCTCCACGTCCGGCGGCGGTTTTACTTCCAGCAAGACCCATTTGAGAGACAGAAGATATTTTTGCCTTACATATGTTGCCCAGCCTTCAAGCGTAGCCAAAAACAGCAAAACAGGCATATATGCCCACCAGTATCCTGTCAGCAATGAAAAGGCCGTTTTAAGTGGACTAAAGATTTCCGAAAACAAGAAGTAGAGTTGGTAGTCAGTAGTTGGTAGTTGGTAGTTGCTCAATCTTAAGAGCAAAAAACTACTCACTACTTACTACTCACTATAAACTAGCTCTTAGGCTTCGCGGAGAGTAAATGTTCCGTCTTCTCTCTTTTGAAAAACTTTGGAATCCTGCAGGTTCAGAAGTATCGTGTTTTCTTTAACCATCCTGTGAGACAAAACGCTCGCCAAGATCTCATCCTTCAGGAGGGGCTTGCCGGCGGAACGCATGAGATCAACCAGAACATCCTTAACCGTGCCGGCTTTCAGGCCCCATTCCGCCAAGCCATACAGCCCGCGGCCCACGAGCACAAATCTCTTATCTTTTATAAGCTCGTTGTGAACGGTTTGGGTATTGGCTTTGCGGTCGCAGAAACCGGTGGTATTTATCATTTGAGTGATCTCCCGGAAATGTTTTGGCGAACCGCATTTTTTGAGCACCAAAAATGCTTTGTCTTTGACGCCTCTGGGCTTAATGTCCGGCCAGCTGGTCAAACCGACCTGTCCAAACACGTTCTTATCAATATTTTTGGAGATCGCGAGATATGAAATGATCGTTGAGGGAGAAACGCTTTTGGTCAGAGCTCCTGATTTTTCATAAAAATCAACAACGGCCGATTCGACGATTGGCGCTTTGTTTTTAGCCAGCGCTCCCACAAACGCGGAAACCGACTTTTTAAACGATTCGGTATGCCCATCCGACAAACTCCAAAAAGTACGCAAATCGTTATCTTCGGCAAATCTCTTAAATTTTCCGTTCAGCATAAGGAAGAAAGTCAAAGCGGCATTGGCCGGGCTTTCTTTGCCAACACCTGAAAATTTTGCAAAAAGACCCTCTTCTCTTATCACGCCTCCGGCTTGATCCAAAATATTCTCCGCAAGAGCGACAAAGGGCTTGATCTTAGCATCCGCACCGCTGCGGAAATTTTCCCTGATCTGCTTAAGGGATGCCTCTTCAATTTGCCTGACCCTCTCCCGCGTTATCCCGTAACCTTGGCCTATTGACTCAAGGGTTTCCTTTCTGCCGGTCTTCAAGCCAAAACGCCGCGAAATTACATCGCGGTTTCGCGTATTTAAAACTGCCAAAAGTTGGCCGACCACCCCCCTGACTGCGTTAGTCAAATTTGCCATAGATCTGAAGCTAGAATTTAGGATCTAGAAAATAGAAGCGGGGTTTTCCCTGTTCTATTTTCTAAGTTCTACTTTCTAAATATAAAGATAGCATAAGGTCAAAAATAAGTCAAATAACAAGATATCAACTTCGGTCGCGGCCGTCAAGTGGAAGTATTTAACCCCGCCTCCCTCTCCCCCACCAAGCCAGTATCGGCGATGCGATGAAAATTGACGAATAGGCGCCGGAGAAAACTCCCACTATCAAGGCCAAGGCGAAATATTTGATTGATTCGCCGCCGAAGAAAAATATGGCAATTAGGGAAAGCAGAACGGTGAAGGTCGTGTTCAGCGAACGAATCAAAGTTTGCATAACGCTTTTATGAACGGTGTCTCCGAAATTTTCCCTCGCTCCGAACCTTAATACGTTCTCCCTTATCCTGTCAAAAACGACCACGGAGTCGGAAATGGAATAACCGAGTATCGTCAAAACGGCGGCCACAAAGATGGAGGTTATTTCTATATTTAAATAGTGGCCAAGCAGGGCAAAGAGACCGATGGGCACCAAAACGTCGTGAACCAAAGCTGCGACCGCAGACAATCCCAGGGCCCATGGAGACAAGACCGAGGAAAGTTTTCTGAAAACAATGGCAAGATAGACCACTATCGCCAAAAGCGAGATTATTATCGCTTTTATACTTTTGGTCTTCAGGTCGTTGCCCACGGTAGGACCGATTGAATCAAAACGATTTTCGGTTATCTTTCCAAATTTGCCGGAAACAGCGCTAAGGATGTCTTGGTGCGTCTGCTCGCCCACATCGTTCAATCTTATCAGGGCGCCGTTATCGCCCTCGGGACTGACACTGACGTTACTTACTCCCCCCACCGCGCCGACAACTTTACCAAGTTCATCCACCGGCGGCCTTTGGCCGTTAAAGACAAGTTCCATAACCGAACCGCCCCTAAAGTCCGCGCCAAACCGCAGACCGAAAATCGCCGTTAAAACAATGGCCGCAACGGTAAGCCCCACCGAGAAGAAAAACATAATTTTATAGATCGGTTTCATCCCGTACGAAATAGCTGCTCCGCAGTTATAAATATAAGTTACGGACGCAGAACTATTGTTATCACATATTCAATGCCCCGTTCGGTTCGCCCGCTAGGGCTACTTCGTACGGGATTCATATTAGAACAGCCATTTTCTCTTTTCCGTCCGCGGGCCGACGAACAGGTTTAAAAATAATCTGGTAACCACAGTCGCCGTGAACAAACTGGTCAATACGCCGATGCCTAATGTCAGGGCAAAACCTTTAACGGAAGAAGTGGAAAACATAAAAAGGACCAGCGCGCCCAAAAGCGTTGTTACGTGGCTATCGCGGATAGGAAACCAGGCGCGGTGAAAACCGTCGTGAACGGATTGCAATAGCGTCCTGCCTCCGGCCAGTTCCTCCCTCAAGCGGGCAAAGATCAAAATATTGGCGTCAACGGCCATGCCCAAAGAAAGTATAAATCCCGCTATGCCGGCAATGGTTAAAGTTACGGGAAGTAATTTGTAAACGGTTAAAACAATGGCCGTATAAATAAGCAGGGCCACCACTGAAAGCACGCCGGGCAGACGATAGAATAAGATCATAAAAAGGGCTACCAATAACAAGCCGTACATTCCGGCCCGGAGCGATTTTTCCAAAGAATCCTGGCCCAGCGAAGCGCCGATTGACTGTTGGGAAATCAGCTTGATCGGCACCGGAAGGGCGCCGGCGTTCAAACGATTCACTAAGAGTTTGGCTTCTTGAACCGAGAATTTGCCTGAAATAACAGCACGGCCGTCGGGAATCTCCGATTGGACGACCGGGACGCTGATCGGCTGGCCATCAACGTATATCGCTACGACCTTGTTCAGGTTGCGCTTGGTTATGTCGGCAAAAAGTTTTGCCCCTTCGTCATTCAATTCAAGAGAAACCTGCGGCTGGCCTGTCGTCTGGTCAAAATTCAACTGCGAACGTTTCAGCTGTTTGCCGGTTAAGCCCGTTGATTTAAAATATGGGTCTTCATTCAGCTGCTGTCTATTTTTTTGGGCATCAAGAATTTTTTGCGTTTCTTCCTCCGGGCGCTGTTCTTTGAATTCAAGAAATGGAGTCAAACCGATGAGCTGGATCGCCTGATTGATGTCTTTTATGCCGGCTAGCTCAACGGCAAGGCGATCTTTTCCTTCTATCTGAACCAGCGGTTCCGTCACGCCGAAAAGATTGACCCTGCGTTCAATGACGTCACGGACGCCAGCCATGGCGTCGTTTGCGCTCGCGCCTTCAACGCCGGCAAGGTCCGCCTGATAGACCAAACGCGTGCCGCCGAGCAGATCAAGTCCCAAACGGAACGGAGGAACTTTGAAGAAATGAGGGATTTCAAAACCCGCTCCCTTGAGGTGGAGTTTGGAATTTAAAAAATCGGCCCCTTTGTCAAAAGCCGTCGGATAAACAAAAAACGCCAGAAAAACCGCAACCACTAGAATAATTAATGGGATATATTTAGAAGGCATGAAGATTTATAGTAAAACACGGCTGTCAAAAAAGCAAGTCGTTGATAAAAACAAAAGGCCGAGATTTCTCGGCTAGCTGGTAAATTTCCGCTCAACTATTCCAATTTTCGGGACGTAGACATTTGGGGTTGGGACATTTGTTTTCTTTAGTAAATTCCTCTCTGGGCGCTTCATGCCCGCATTCCCAGCAATAATCATCTGCGGGACTCCTGGTATCGTCAACATACACATCGCCCCTTAATCTCAACAACTTTTTGCCGCTGGCAATAAGGGCATTTCTCTGTCTAGCGTCCAAAACACCGTAGTTCGTTCTTGTCTCCAAACAGGTTTTGGTGCCTAGGGCATTAAGGACTTCCTGGGCAATTTTTTCAGCTTTATCTTTGGACATATGACCACCATGTTCGCCTCGCCGCCCGTCATAGACAAATGGATGTCCGGCAATTTCGATTTCAACCCGATAATTATTGGGTGAGCCGGAGCAAAATTCAGTATAACTTTCAACTTTAACGTGTACTTTCGGCTTTGACATACGACAGCCCTCCAAAAATTAGATTAAAAGAACCGAAACAACGATAGCGCTATACGCATTATCCGTCAAGCACTAAAAAAATGGTTGCGCAAAGTCATGGTGCCCCTTGGGCATTCCAACGAGCAAATTGCATGGTCAATTTTTGATATAATATCTCTGCATCAAAAATTGAATTTGCGAGATGAAATAGCGGAGCCGGCGGCTGGGCCGGCGAAGTGTGCCCAAGGGGCACCGTGACGAGCGCTACTCTTCGGGAAGCTTCTCCCGCGATATCCTCGGCTTCTGTTTTTCCAGCCATTCTTTCACGAACAGCGTCGCCCGGACGTCGTCCTCATTGTATTTAATTATCTTGTCCATAATTTTCTGGTCGCCGGTTTTAAGCCACTCGTTGTACCAGACGACCGACTCCGCTCCCCCGGCGTCCTCCGCGCTCCATTTAAAACCGAGATACTGGGCAACATCCTTCAGGCTGTAAAAATATAAAGGTAGTATAACTGATTCAACCACCGCCAAGTGCAGATCTATAGTGTTGTTTTTGAACTTGTCCTCAAGCGCGCGGGATATGCCGTATTTCTGCCCCAAGCGGCCAAAGACCTCTCTTTCGTAATAAGAATAGTGATAAATGACAAAATCATCCAACGATTCCAGAAAATCAAGAAACTCGCGCCAATTTTTTCCTTCCTCGCTCTTGTCTTTTGCCAAAAAACATTTGTATTCGGATTTCCCGCTGCTATACCGAACCAGTATCCCCAAAAGATAATCAATCGTTTCCGTGGGGTCGGATTCTATGTCAAAATAGATTTCGTTCTCAACTTGAGGAAATTCACCCTTCTTCAAAATCTTCGGCTCGCCGGAAATCAAGGCCTGGGCCTGATTGTAAATGCGCAGAACTTTATCAAACGGCCAATCTTCCAATCTTGAACGCAAATTATCCAGATCGGCCGCCGCTAATTCTCTTACCGTATGGATATCAATGTCATAAAGCCGGCGCTGGTCGTTCTGGCTTAGGCGATAGATAAGCGAAACGTCGTCACAACCCTTCGTATCTTCCACGCAAAGAGAATACCACGGCGAGTGTTTGCAACCGCTTTTAAGAAACGGGGGCGGTTTTTCGCCTTCCAGAATTTGCTCTATCCTTTGCCGCGTCAGGTGAAATTGCTCCAAAAAATCATCAACCATGAAGGACCGCTCCTCACCGTTGGCATTTATTATATAAGCGTCGCGCGGAAGAACGCCCTGTAATCTTTCCAATATCAAACTGTAAAAAACGAGCTGGAATTTGTACTCGTCACGGATATCCTTGCCGCTTTTCACGTCGTAGACGACATAATAGTGATCACCCAGATTTGACTTCCCTTCCCGCGCCTCAAGCAAGTCAGGAATGCCGACCCAATCACCTTCCATTAAAACGCCGTGATAAATATTTTTCCCCTGCTTCATCAGCTCCATCGTCGCCAAGAACGCTTCGTCCAGATCACGGAAAAGTTCCGGCTTTATTTCCTCAAACTTCCGCGACTTTATCATCTCTTCTTCGTGCTTAAGCCCGTCCTGATGGATCATCTCAATCAGGGGCGGGATTTTGCCTTTCTTTGTCTGGTCGCCGTAAACGTCATACCAGATCCAATGCGGACACTGGAAAAATTTGTAGAAATGCTCACCGGTCAGTTTGTATTTTTTGTCAGGCATAATAATGGTTTAAAATTCGGGCTCAAATTCCTTGTGATGGCCGGCCCAGATGCAGTACTCGCAATCGGTGTGGGATTTCGGCGGAGTATCGGAGCGGGCGAGGGCCACGGCTTGGGCGAAAAGGTCGTGAACATAGCTGGAATCGGTATCCACTTCGCGTATCTCGCCCCTGAATGGCAACCGTCCCCTGAAGCCATCGTTTTTCTGAACCTGATAAAAAACAAAGTAGCCCTTTTTGGCGGTTTTAAGGCCAAGCTGTTCCAAAATATAGGTATAGATGTCCATCTGCATTCTATAATCATCGTAAACTGAAATTTCTTTCGCGCCCGATGACTTATAGTCAATGACGGCGAGCGAACCGTCGGAGAATTCCAGCACATCGTCAACGGCGCCGAAAAGCGTGGCATCCAGGCCCTCATCGTGATATTTCAGGCCCTCAAAATTATTGCGCCACTTCTGGAGCTGTAATTGGTCCGAAAAAAGCTTGGCCTTCTCCAAACCCTTGTATCCAACGAGGGACGGGTGCATCTCTCCCTTTTCCCGGTATTGATCAAACTCGGCCTTAAGCAATTGGTCAACGGCAATAGATAAAGTATAGGGATAACCCTGGGGACGCCGTATGTCCTTGTGTTTATAAAGCCAAAAACAGCGCGGGCATTCTTTGAAAAGCTGGAGATTGGCCCGGGATATTTTTAGCGGCCTGGAGGTTTTGACGTAGCTCATTGGGAAATTTTGATTTCCTTAATTACATCGCCTTGAGCGATTTTCAAAACGACATCCATACCTGAAACAACTTTGCCGAATACCGTGTGCTTGCCGTAGAGGTGCTGTTGGGGCTTGGTTGTCACGATAAAGAACTGGCTGCCGTTGGTATTGGGACCGGCGTTGGCCATAGCGATATAGCCCGGATCAACCGGCAATGACTGAAGCGAATTATTATACTTATAGCCCTGCGCTTCATATTGAGCGATTAACTCGTCGGGGGCGCCGAGAGATTTAAAATTAATTTCGTCTTCAAACGTATAGCCGGGACCGCCGGTGCCAACCTGCCTGCCGGCAGGCAGGCTCGCGGGATCAAGTTTTGATAGCGGGTCGCCGCCCTGGATCATGAAGTCGTCTATTACCCGATGGAATTTCGTGCCATCGTAAAATTTGTCTTGGGCCAGTTTAACAAAATTTGCAACTGTTTTCGGGGCTACTTTCGGATAAAGCTCAAGAACAATATTGCCCTTGGCCGTGATCATTGTGGTTTTAATCGTATCCGGCAAAGGAGTCGCGATCGTGCTTGGGCTTGGCTGATTTTGATCAATGGCCATATATAGATTCCCCTTGTCTTTTTGTAATAAATAATAGCCGCCAGTAGCGACGATAATTACAATCAGCAGGAGTAAATAAACTAATGATATTTTCATTGCGTACAATTTAAACTATATGATACTTTCCAGCTCCTGTAAAATCTCGTCGGGAATCGGGATTTTTTTGCCAACGGGGCTGATGCCGGGATACCGCCACGCGGAAATTATTTTTGTCTTCGGTTGATAGCTGATCGCCAATTGCCTAAGGCCCGAGCTCGGCTTCCGGCCTAGCTCTTTATACATTACCCATATCTCCTGGGGTGTTTTCGCGCTGCCCCGAGGCTGCATAACGGCAGTTGTCCCGGGAGCAATGCCTTCTTCTTTCCGCTTCGGGAAACGGACGATCCTTTTTATTAAAGACGAAGAAATTCCATAATAAAGCATCTTGTCTTTGACATGGTTCGTCCACTGGTATTTGGAATCGTTGTTGGGAAGTTTAAAACTTAACATTGCTCATTTTTGCGTAAAGTTCCAGTGTATGGCGGGCATTTTGCTCAATGTCCAATTTGACCAGGGCTTCGCTTGGCAAAATCCAGATATGATCCTCGGCTTCGTCGTTCAACCTGACCTTCTGGCTCCCGACTTGCGCGATTTTATCAATAAAAACGTGGCTGACTGCGGAGTTGTAATAACCGGAGTTTTTTATCTGATCAAAAGCGCACAGGTCTTTTCCAATATCGGCGCAAAGTCCGGTTTCTTCTTTTATTTCCCGCGTATAGGCATCTGCCAGTCGTTCGTTCCTTTTGACTTTTCCGCCGACAATGGAATATCTCCCTCCCCATTTGTGAGTTTTAACAAGAAGGATCTCCTTTTCGCCGGACCGCGTCGGTTTGGCGTATTCAATTATTCCTCCCACCGCCACAACAGAACCCGGGACCATTAGATCAAGCCATAGCTGATGGATCGCTTTCTCGTTGCGTTTTACCTTGGGATCAGGCAAATTGCCCGTGGTTTTTATAAATTCAACTAAATCCTCGGGTTTCCAAACGGAATTTCTATGTAAATAGGCGGGGTGATCTTGTAGGTTCTCAAGAAAAAAACATTTGGTATTTGAAATCTGGGCAATCCCAAGCTCATAAGAAGCGCTCTTGCCTATATGCCCGTCGGGATTCACAAAATAGCTGAATCCGTTGGCGCCGAGACGCTTGAGATGATGAAGGTAAATCAATTCAATCATTCTCGGGTCTTTCTCCTTGTCACTTTCTAGCACAGCAAAGCCATCTTTAACGGCAGTTATCTCCGAATCAGCCGGAGCCAAAACTTCAATACCGGCCCGGGTAAAAAGCTCGCGGACTCTCTTTATTTCTTTATAATGTTTCCGCAAACTGCCGTGAAGCACACAGCGTAAATTAAATTGTGGTTTGTCGCGCTTCATGCTCTGCTATTTAATTTCCTCCCATTTTCTTTTTACTTTCTCACTTGAATTCCCGCTCACAGAAACCGAAATATTTTCCCCATTCTTGTGGATAATTAAACGTGACATTCCTCCGTCTCCAAGATAAATTTTCACCCCAAAATCTTCCGAATTCATAAGTTGCCTAAGATTCATTTTTTCTCCCTCTGGCAAAGAATAATATCCCCTTTCGCCGATTAAAATATCGTTAACTTCCTCCAATAACCGGAAAATGCTTTGTTCGTCTTTGCGCAAAATTGCATCACGAAGCTCTCCTGCCTTTGCCCTTTTTTGTTCAAACTTTTCTTTTGGATCCATAAATTACAATTCTAATTCACCAGAAACCTTTTGCATAGCCCGCAGGCCGATTGTGACGAAGTCGGCCAAGTTTAAGCCCAACAGTTCTTCGCATTTTTTAATAATTTCGCGGTTCGCACCACGGGCAAAAGATTTTTCACCAAAGCGGTTTAAAACATTCTCAACGTTCAAGTCCGCGATTTTTTTGGACGGCAGAACCAATGTTGCCGCCACTATCAAGCCGGTCAGCGGGTCAGAGATAAACAGGGCTTTTTCCATTGGCGTTTCTGGTTTTATCCCATGAGCTTCGTTATGCGTTTTGACCGCTTGGCAAATATCTTTATCAAAACCGAGTTCCTCCAGCATTTGCGCGCCGACCAGTGAATGCTGGCTCGGGTCGTTTTTCGTTTTTTCATAATCAATATCATGCAGCAGCCCCGCCGTTCCCCATTTTTCTTTATCCTCTCCAAAACGTCCGGCCAGTTCCTCCATAATCGCTTTAACGGCCAAGCAATGTTTCACCAGATTCTGATTGGCAATATTATTTTTTAGAATTCCCAACTGGTCCATATTCTTATTCCCCGCTTTCTAACACAAACTCTGACATTCTCACATTCTCAAGAATGTGAGAATGTCGTAAGAAATGAAATAAAGGTCCGGCCATAGGGTGACAACCGATGTGTTACTAATCGGCCTTCGTATTTTTTCTCAATCAGACCGGCTTGAGCAAGTCGGCGAATATGTTCGGATATGGTTTTGAAATTGCACCGCAGGCTATTTGCAATTCCTTCCACGCTTATCCCCTCTTCGCGAGCAATAAGAAACAAGATTTCAATCCGCCGATGGTTGGCAACGCCTTTCAAATGGCGCTCCATTTGTTTGGCGGTTTTAGGAAGGCGCGCCCGGGCGCCGCTGCTTTTTTGTTTTGGTCTCGGATAAAAACGATTTCCACTCATAAATATAATTCTATGACATTCTCACATTCTCAAGAATGTGAGAATGTCAACATCCATCAACATCTTATGTTTCTGCCTTCCATATGGCAATGTTCTATTTCGGCAACTAATAGCAGAAATTATTTTTTGATTTTTGAGATGTTATCAACCGTGAGCCAAGCTGACATTGCTCCGAATCCGGTCTTATCAATTTCAAACGGCTCTATTTCCCGCGGATTCTTCAGGAATATGAGTATACAGTATTTCTTGTCCTTAAATCTCTCAAAAAATTCGGGGGTCTTTTCTCGCTCTATGCCGTCATCTCTGCCGTATTCATCTAATATCTCTTTTACTCGTTTCGGAGTCAAGTCGGCAAATTGCATGACTTTGCCGATGTCCGCTTTTATTCTTACCGGTCCCCCAGAATCTTTGAAATAAACCGTTTCTCCTTTTTTAATCGCGTCCCACGGTTTGTATTTCACAGAATACCAGCGCGATTCAATTTTCTTCCTGCCGTCCAGAATTTTCTTCGTCAGCCCCCACGATTTTTTCATTATCGCCAGATGTTCCATTTTGGCCGTCTTTTTTATTTTTCCAGTTCAAAAACTAAAATCCCATACTCTTTGAGCCGTTGTTCGTATCCGGGAAATGTCAGGTATTTTTTCTTTATTTCATCGCGCAACAGAATATCCGGATTGATCTCTTGCGGCTCGTATATGGCAAGTAAGTCGTCTAAATTTTTGTAGTGCGATACTTTCTCAACCCTTTTTATGATTCTTTCATCACCGCAGGAGAATTCAATGCTATCACCCTCGTGTATCTGAAAATATTCTGGGCTTCCCGCCCGCGTTTCAATTTTCTTCTTCCCTTCTTTTATCAGATCAAAACTGCGTCTATCTGAGTCAAGAAATAGGAGTTTATGAATTTTATTTCCCATGACATTTTATAGCATAAATTTAAGAATATTTTGAGCTCTTTTTTGCCAAGTATAATCGTGGACATCGGAAAAGGCGTTATTGCTGATCTTGAGAGCGAGTTGCTGATCGGCTATAACTTTTCTTGCGCCGGCTGCCAGTTCTCTTGGGTTATCCGGTTTAACTAAAACGGCATTTTCTTCATTGAGCACTTCTCTTATTGAAGGCAAATCCGAAGCTACGATCGGCCGGCGAAGAGCCATATAAGAAAAAAGTTTCAGGGGAGAAGTGTAGATTTCGGAAATTTTTTCCTTGGAGGTATTCGGCAAGATAACGGCATCGGCGGCCAGACGATAGCCGTCTCGGATTCTCCCGTCTTTTATGAACCCCGTGATCTTAATGTTTTTTATATCTTTTTGTTTTAAATAATCTTCAAACTTTCGCTGATTAATATCATTGTTACCGCCCACCATCACAACTAAGGCCTCTTTCTCCAGTATTTTAGCCGCATCGGCTAAAACATATACGCCCTTCCATTCATAAAAACTACCGGTGTATACAAGGATCTTGCGATCAAGCGGCAAATTAAGCCGATTCCTGGCTTCTTCTTTGCCGATCGGGTTTGTTTCCTGTTCCCTTATTTTAATCTCGTCCACGCCATCCGGCGCGATCAGAATATTTTTCTGGTTAAATCCGGCCTTAATAAATTCGTTTCCCAAGCCATGGCTGATGGCAACGATCTTAATATTGATTTTTTTAAATCGCGAACGAAGAATGTTAAATAATTTACTAAACTTATGCGCTTCATAGAAGCAACGTCTCCCGCGTGAACTTAAAAAATAGATCGGCAGCTCGTCGCGCGAATAGATCGCCTGATATGAAGAACTAAGCGCGTATCTTACCAGCCTGCGCGCCGAGATAAAGCTTTTGATCCCAAAGGCCAATCTGTCCAAGACTCCCGGCCAGTACCAATCCGGCGACATAATTTGAGTAAATTTAAAATTGCGCTTGACGGAATAATAACTGAATAGGTCCTCATCGGATGCCGATCCGCGAACTGGCGCGACTAATTCAACTTCCATGCCAAGATCGGCGAAAGATTCGCACATTTTGGCAATTTGCCTGCCATAGGCCTTTTCGGTTGGGATTCTTTGATTTGCAATATACAATAATTTCATTTTTATTTCTTACGCTCCGTAGTACTTTTTAAAATCTTTTACCAGAACTACGAGAGTATTTCATTGCCTTTCTTAAGTTAGATGAATGAATATTGGCATATTTACCCATAATAAAAAACTTACACTTGGGAAATTTATTGCTAATATGGCTTTTGAGTTTTTCCTGCCACTGCATATCTTGATCATAACCGAAACAAAAAATATCTGGCGGTACTAAATCAAAACATTTCAAGTCCGGCAGGGCATCAATAAACACATCTTTAAAATATCCGATTCTCAAGAGATTTTCTCTCCGCTCATTCTCATCGTGCACAATACGCTTACTTTCGCCTATTCTTTTGTCTGGCAACACAATCTCATAGAGATTCCCTAATTTTGACGCCTCTTGAAAAAGCCTAAAATGGCCCTCGTGTAGTATATCAAAAGTGCCCCACAAGAAGATGTTCTCTGTTTTATTCTCATTTCCCATGGCACTTTTTATATTTTTTACCCGACCCGCATGGGCAGGGGTCATTCCTGCCAATTTTAGGATGTTCGGCTGGCTGCGTTTGGCGGATCGCTTCTTGCCGCATTTGAGAGGAAACCGACTCGTCTCCCGACGCTGCCGGCCAATTTTCTTTTTTCTCCTCAACGCTCACCGGCGTCGGTTTTTGGATAAAACTGACTTTGAAAATCAGATTAGCGACTTGGGAACCGATTGCGGCTTGCAGTTGATTGAACATTTTCTGCCCCTCAATTTTGTATTCTACCAGCGGGTCGCGCTGGCCGTAGGCACGCAAACGCACGGAATCGCGCAGATATTCCATCTGTTCCAAATGGTCCACCCAAAGTTCGTCAACCACGCGCAAGAAAAGCATTCTTTCAAGATTGCGCATTGCTTCCTCTCCCACTTGTTTTTCTCTTTGGGCATACGCGCCGTCGGTAACTTCTTTCAGATAGTCGCCAAGACGCTGAATGTTCCGCGAATCGGAAATTTCTTGTAATTTCTGGCGTAGCCCGTCTTCTGCGGGAATCATGGTTTTCATGCTTTCAGCGATTTCCTCAATATTCCACTCTCCTGTCTCGGTTGACGTATGGGCACCGATTATTCTTTCCGTTTCTTCATAAATGGAGCCGGCTACTTTTTCTTTCACATTTTCCCCGTCCAAAATCTCTCTTCTCAACTTGTAAATCGCCGTTCTGTGCTTGTTCATTACATCGTCGTACTCCAAAACATATTTTCTGATGTCAAAATTATTGCCTTCTATTTTTGATTGGGCTTGTTCTATCGCCCGGGAAACAAGCCGGTTTTCAATAACATCGTCATCGCCTACGCCAAGGCGCTCCATAAGGTTCTTTAATCTGTCGCCGCCAAAAACTCTGACCAAATCGTCTTCGGTTGAAACAAAAAACTGCGAAGAACCGGGGTCGCCTTGCCGGCCCGAACGGCCGCGTAATTGATTATCAATGCGTCTGGCCTCGTGTCTTTCCGTGCCGATAACGTGCAGCCCGCCCAACTCCACGACTCTTTGCGCTTCCGCGCGATCGGGTGGATTGCCGCCAAGGATTATATCAACGCC
>ERZ1292629.1991-Hain-H43-01um-R1-1991-length-18423-cov-134_pt1 | contig 18423 bp, 24 predicted proteins | sample MGYA00564399_ERZ1292629 | MGnify/ENA primary metagenome ERZ1292629 (study PRJEB36523, sample SAMEA6512636) | groundwater metagenome | collected 2019-01-08 | study: AquaDiva: Metagenomics assemblies of 32 groundwater samples | reverse complement strand
CTACAGTAACGCGCCGGAACACAGTCGGAACTGATTTCACCGGCTTGACCGGCACCATCTACATCAACTCCGCCGCGCAGACGATAGCGAGCGTGACCGACGCGGACCACCTGGAGTTGACCGAGGATCTCGGCGTCCACACCGGCACGGGCGATACTGGAGAGTACACCTGGGCTACCGCCGCCGCGGAAACGCCGAACATGCGGGTGACGGCGACAGGCGAAGTCATCCCGCTGAATCCGCTCGCGCCGAATCAGACGCCGGTCACGGTCGGGGTAAATGCCTGCCGCGTCGTACTCGTGCCGCACGGAAATTACACGACCTATCAGTTCGCCGGGTCGGTGACATTCGCCACCAGCGCCGAGAACTACGATTACCTGAAGCAGATGGAAGTCTTCGCCGACAATGCCGATGGGGCGGCGAATGATAGGCGGCTCGGTTACGTGCCCATTCCGGCGGCTGGTCAGGGCGATGTAGTCGGCTTGTGGTACACGGACCAATGGGATCTGCCACAGGGCACCGATGATACCTGGGGCCTGGAGTTTCGCGCCTACAACGCGAACGGAGTAATGACCCCGGACCCGCCGCGCGTGGAGGGATTGATCGTACCGGCGGATACGACCGTCCCGCCGCCGGACGTTACGCCGCTGACAATCCCGCCGGTGACAGCGCTCGACGTGACGAATTGGGGCATCGACGCGCAGCAGAATACGCAGGGGTTCCGCGTCGCATGGACAAACCCAGCCGACATGTCCAACGTGTTCGGGTTTAAAATCCGCATCGCCACGCCGGGGATGCCCGGAGGGCAGGACGTTACCGGGGTCTTGCCCTTCCCGGCTTACGCCGCCAGCGTGGCGACGGCGCACATCGTCAACATCAACCGCAATGACATTCCGTTTGCCGCAGAGGATTGGACGTTCAAGCTCGTAACGATCAACGCGGCCCAAGACGGCGACAATTCCGACACCGCGCCCACAGACGTTATCGCGGTTGGCGCTGGCGGTACCGTTCCCGACCTGATCGCCCCACTGTTGCCCTTGACGGTCTCCGGGGCCGATATCGGACCGCGGCAATTGATCGGGGCGAATGAAACGTTCACTTGGATTCGTGCCACGGTGACACTCCCGGCAGGCCACCGCGCGACGCGGCTGATTCTGTGGGAGTCGGAAGATGGCGGGACGACGTGGGGCAACGTCACATCGGATTGGGCTGTAGCGGCCGGGCTGACGTTTGACTTTTTGAAGCGGGTTCCTGCCACGAATCAGACTGACTGGAAACTCAAGGGCACGACGGCATCGGCGCAGGTGATAAATCCGGAAAGTAGCGCCGTAGTGAGTAGTGCGTTCAGTGTGAACACGCTGGCTGATCCTGGCGCCTCTCTAATCACCGATGGGGCGGTGGGGACGAACACCTACGTGCCTAATTCCGATGGCGTCATATTCTGGGGCAACACAGGACTGACCTGGACGAATCCGACGGCGGTAGCATGTCCGGAATTTTACCACTCAGAATTGACGAAGTACAAATGTGACGTGAATGGAAACGCGGCACCAGACGATGAGGGCGTGGAGACGCCCATTGGAGGAACAGCGAATCCCGGTGAGGTGGTGACGGTTCCCTTATGGGGCTGGACGATGCCGGATGCCGCGTCGGCTTACAAATACTTCCGCTTCAAACTCAAAGTCGTCAATCGCAACTTGACCCGCATTCTTCAGACGACCGCCTGGAGCGGAGCCAGTTACGTTGCGCTGGCTCCGACCGAGCAGACCGGCGCGATCCGGGCGGATAGGCTGGCCCCGACGAACCTCGGACCGTCCTTCTCAGTGGGGGTTCCCCTCTCGGGCGGCACGCCCGTGTTTGACTTGGCACAGACGAATCTCTCGAATATTCTGCCCAATGCAGACTTTCAGATCGCCCACCCAACCACGGCCTCATGGGTGGACAAATGGACGGTCAACAATGACGCAACCCGCCAGGCGTCCGGCATGGAGACGGGGCAGTATTTGATCCGGCTCGGGTATAACGCGAGCGGGTCGGGCATAGTGGGCGAGCGGCTCCGCGTCTCGAAGGGCCAGCGGTACTCGGTATCGGTGCGGGCGAAAGCCGACGCGACGCCGGGGGGTTCGCTTCAGATCATCTTCCGCTTTTTCACTCCGGCGGGGACTTGGCTGAGCAGCAGTGATGCCACGTATACCAAGAGTAATGTCGGGACCGCCTGGGAAACGATTGGTTTCTCGGCGGATGTGCCGACAGGCGTTGACTCGTACTGGATGGAGATTATCTTCTGGGCGACGCCGACGAGCGGAAAGTACTACTACGTTGACCGCGCCGCGCTGACACTGGTGAATGTTCAACAGGAGCAGCTTGACTCTACCACGAGCACGGCGGTGACGACGGGGACGCACCTAAATCCAGATAGCCAAGTCGCCGGCGTCGCAGTGCAGCGGTCTACGGGATGGCGAACGGAACTGAGAGATGACCACCTTACCCTCTTTGCCCCGTCTGGGCGGGTTATATTACATGCGGCTGGCATAGATGGCTCTCCTGATTTCGGCCAGTTGTGGGTTCTTTCGGACACCTCCGACGGTTACCCATATGTGCAGATTGGCACTGATTTTGTCAGCGTCCGCTATGACGGAACGCATGATGTCAGGTTGGGCGTCGGTGTTGGCGGCAGCGTAATACAGGTCGATGGGAATTCGGTCGTCGGCCCGCGGGGCGTTACGGTGGACGATCCGACTGGCGGAGGGACGCAAGACAGTGAGGCGCGGTTGGCAATCTTCGCGATCATCGATAGATTGCAGACGCATGGGCTGATTGCGTAGGGTGAAGATATGGCAGTCATTGACGTTGTACGAACCTTGGTAAAATCCGGCGCGAAAGCGCATGAAATCAAGCAGGCGCTCCGCGTGGTCGAAGACGAGGTGCAGCTTGCCGAGAACGACATTGGTATGCTGGATCTGCCCGAACTGCCGCCGGCCATCTGGACAGCGCTAAAGGCGAACCTGCGATCACCGGAAGGCCCGCGAGACAAGCACGCGATGCTCAAACTGGGGTTTGCGGGAATGGACGCGGACGATCAGGCAATAGTCTTCCGGGCGCTCCGGGGATTGTTCACTGCGGTCTGGGCTGAACATCCGGGACTACGGCAGGATCTCAGAATGCGGGGGCCGGCATGAAGACCCTGATCTTGTTGCTGGCCGCGGTGTGTCTCTGTCAGGCCGCGCCGCGTCGCTTGTGGCTTGCGAGCATCGGAGCGATGATCCTTGCCAACGTGGCCGACGCGCATAGTTCATGGGGCGCGCCGGAGGGGAACCCGGTGCTGCGATCCTCCGACGGTCGCTTTCGCTACCGCGCCATCGGAATCAAGGTTAGCATCGTCTCCGGGTTGGTGATCGGTCATGCGGTGCTGTTGCGTAGGCGCCCAGACGCGGCGCGGGCGTGTGCTGGCGCAAACTTTGTCGCAGCCGGAGCGTTCGCCGGCGTGGCGATCCGCAACTACCGGATGGAAGGACTCAAATGAGACTCGCCTCCTTGTTTCTGTTGGCGGTCGTGGCGCTTGCCCAAAACCGCTCGACGCCGCTGGTCATCCTGCCGAATGCCGCGAATACGAAAACAGGTTGTATCCAATTGCGCGAAAAGCGAGGCGGCACCGATTATGTAGAAATCTGTGCCGCCGATGCGCTTGCAACAAGCCCCGCCTGGAAATGGCCGAGCGCCGACGGTTCAGCCGGCCAGAGCCTTCTGACTAGCGGAGCCGGAGTACTCTCGTTCGGCACGCCCGCCGGGATCAGCGTGCTCGATTCCCTCGTAACGATGACGGCAGGCATTACGACCGGAAACGCGACACTTACCGCGCATGGCTTCTTTCCGATCCTCTCCGGCAATCCAGCGCAGACGCTCAACGGAGTAGGGGATTGGGTGACGGTTCCGGGTACCGGCGATGTGGTAGGGCCAGGATCGGCGACGAACTCCAACCTTGCCGCCTTCGACGGAACCACCGGGAAACTCATAAAGGACTCCGGCAAAGCGTATCCTGCGGGAACCATCGTTGGCACTACAGATAGCCAGACGCTCACAACTAAGACGCTTACCGTCCCCATTCTCGGCTACTACACGGTAGCGACACTTCCGGCTGCTGGAACGGCTGGCAGAATAGCGGCCGTCACCGATGCCCTAACTGCGGGGTCTTGCACTTCGGGCAGCGGCGCGGAACTCGCCCTATGTCGCGATTCCGGTTCAGCGTGGGCATCTCTCGGCGGCGGCGGTTCAGGGGCTACATCCGTGGGGGCGTTGACCGACTTCCTGCTGACGCGCACCTCGGGGGCAAACCTCTACGTCCGTGGCGGCACAGCCAGCCAGGGCGTCAAGGCGTTCACGATTGCGGACCAGACGACCTGCACGGTAGTGGCGGCCGGCGCGGACACGGCGCATTTCTACTTGCTCAACGGCACCTACATCATCGGGACCAACACGGCGACGGTTACCTGTACCGGCTGGACCATGCAGACCTCGATCATAGAGTTTCCGGCTGGGAGTCGCCCGCTGTGGGCCTGGCCAGTGGGATCGACAGCCAACGAGTGGAACTCCACCGGATCGGCGGATTGGCGCTCGATTGTGAGCGGCGAGAGCTACACGGTTGGGGTAGGTCTCACGGCAGACCCCAATGAGACGACGGGGCAGACGAACCTGTTCGTGGACACCGCCACCACGCCGCAGTTCACCAGCGGGGTGGTCGATGCGTCCGGCTCTTGCACGGTGGGGCAGGAGTATCACAGGACCGACACCAGCGAAAGTTGGAAATGCCCGACCACGAACACCTGGGTCAAGCAGGGCAAGGCAACGGCGAGTAGCAAGTTCTGGCTCACGGCAGCGACCTGTAGCGGCACGAGCGCGACGCTGAACTGGAACACCATAGCAACGCTCGCACCCGCCGCCGCCTGCACCGCCGGGACCACGAACACCGGCCTCATCCGCGGCTTGGCGGCGTTCTCGAATTCCGAGATCAGCCAAATGCAGGTCGATGTCGCCCTGCCGGCCGATTGGACGGGCGCGGTCGATCTCAGGTTCAAATGGCAGACTTCGGCTGTCACCGGAAGCGTGGTCTGGCAGGCGGCGACGGTGTGCATAGCGAATGGAGAGGTGAACGACGCGGCCTGGAACACGGCCTCCACGGTTACCGATGCGGCGCTGGGAACAACGCTCTGGACCAACGACGCCTCGATCGCGGGACTGACAACCACCGGTTGCGCGGCAGGCGAACTGATGCACCTCAAGATATTTCGCGATCCCGCTCACGCCAGCGATGATCTTGCCGCGACGGCGGATTTGCAGGGCGTCGAGATTACCACCCGGAGGGCGCAGTGAACCGGCTGCTCATCCTTGCGCTATTGGCGTTGCCTTGCTGGGGGGCTTACGGCAACGGCTATACGTACCGGCGCACGGTCACCATTGACCACACGAAGGTCCCCAACACGGATCAGGCGAATTTCCCTGTGCTCTTCAGCGGCACCTATGCCTATCTGGCCCATACAACCCATAGCGGACTCGTCACCGATCTGAACGGATATGACATCATTCTCACCTCCGATGCGGTGGGGTCTACCAAGCTCGATCATGAGATTGAGTCCTACAACCATGAGACCGGGGTGTGCGTGTTTTGGGTTCGCGTGCCCACTGTTGCGACTGCCTCCGATACGGTCATCTATCTGTTCTACGGCAACTCGTCGGTTAGCACAAGTCAAGAGGCTGTCACCGGAGCGTGGAACTCCAACTACGTCGGCGTCTGGCACGTCCCGGACGGTACAACGCTCACAACGCTGGACTCGACGGGCAACAACAGTGATTTTACGAACAACGGAACCGTGACTGCGGCGGCTGGCGAGATCGATGGTGGCACCGGGACGTTTGCCGCCTACAAGCGGCTATATTATGCCGGAGGAGCGCAATTCAACTCATCAGACTGGACTGCTGAGGCGTGGGTCTATCGGACGGGGACGCCGCCCACGAATTACGGCGGCACTATCCTAGGGCACCAACAGACAGGGGCCACTGCGGGGCACTGGGTCTTCTGTATCAACCCGACGAATTACCTCAAGATCGAGATTCCATGGGTCAAGGGCGATGTGATCGTCAGCACTGCGACAGTTCCCCAGGATGCCTGGACTCATGTTGTAGGGACCAAAAGCGGTACGACATACTCTCTGTATATCAACGGCGCTTCGGCCGCCACGCCCGTCACTGACGCCTCTAGCCCGACCATCAGCGGATACGTTTATGCGGGTGGGCAGCAGTTCAACGAAACAAACTGGTTTTTCCCTGGCACCTTGGATGAGTTGCGAGTCTCCGACTCAGCCCGTTCGGCGGGTTGGGTGACAACGAGTTACAACAACCATAGCTCTCCGAGCACTTTTTATGCCGTAGGAAGCCAAGAGGAATTCTCTGCCGCCGCTCGCCGAAGGGTGGTGATCGTCCAATGAAACGCCTCGCCCTTATTCTCTTCGCCGCGCTCCTGTGGGCCGATGACCACACCGTCTGCGCCTCCGGCTGCACGCACTCGACGATGCAGGCGGCCATCGACGCGGCCGATCCGGACGACACCATCACGCTGGAGGCGGGGGTGAACTTCGCCACCGCGCCGTTTATCCTGAAGAACAAACCCGGCGCGGGCTGGATTACAATTCGCAGCAGCAAGTCGCACCTGCTCCCGGACGGCTATGCACCGATGATCGGTGACACGCGGCTGGCGACACTGACATTTACCGCCACCAGCGCGCTTGTGACCTTCGAATCCGATCCGGCGTTCTCATCGAACTGCTGGGCCACGGTAGCCGTGGGCAACGTCGTCACCGTCGGCCCCCTGCACGCTGCCGGCTTGACCTGTGAGGCTCGGCTGGTCAACGAAACGCTCTACACCTCGAACGCACCCGTCTGCACCATCACATTGGCAGGCAGTGCGTCTCCGGCGATTACGGCCGGCACCGCAGTCGCGTGGAACCAAGGCAACGGCCTTCGCGTGGCGCTGGGCAATGATGGAATCTGCTACATCAATCACAAGTCTGACATAGTGCTCGGAACGCACTATAGCTGCACAAATTGCGCGGTCGGGGAAACAAACGCTGGCTTCAAATTTCCAGAGGGGAAACTCCCGCTCGGGACCATTGCCTACTCGACCGCGGCCGCAGTAACCGGCGTGGACGGCCTGTCAAAGCGGGTGTGGTTGAGCGGCCCCCAGGCGGGCCGCACCAATCTGCCGGGCTTGTATGCAGGAACCTACGCCGCCACTTACAAGGGGCCGGCCTTGGGCGTGCATCACTACCGCTTCGAGGGCCTCCATTGGCGGTATGACTCCACCGCGCTGGCGTATTACGGCGTGGTCTTTCAGAAAACGCAAAGCTACGACTACCGCTATGTGCCTCATCACATCGAGTGGGACCGGTGCGTCTTCAGCCAGCCCAAGGCATCTTACGGATACCAGCGCTGGATACAGATGATGCACGGCGAGAATCTGCTGATCCGCAACACTCGGTTTGTAAACACGCAAACTCAGGCGGAGGGACAAGCAATTATAGTGGCTGGCAGCGAAGGCCCGATCATCATGGACAACATCGAGATCGACGGCTCGACCGAGAACTTCCTGGCCGGCGGCTCCAACATGGTCCTGGTAGGCAACCCGCAGGTTATCATGCGCCGTAGCCTGATGCGCAAACGGCGGGAGCAGAACCCATCGCTTCAGATCGTGCGGCAGACCTCGACCGACACGCTCGCCCTCACTGCGGTAAACGGGACTACCCGTTGCAACGCGGGCACCTGCACCGGCTACTACGAAGACACGCCGTACACCTTCGCGCAGGACAGCACCATCACGCTGACAGCGGGAGCCGCGGCTGCACTTTTGATCGGCATGTCTCCGACGGGCGTGCTCACGGTGGGCCACGACAGCGGAGCGAATGTGACGTGTGCCGGGGACTTCACCTGCCTCGCGGGAATCACGTCGCGCTCCCAGATGGCCGAGTACGCGATGTTGTACGACTGGACCGGGACGGCGGCGGGTTGGGCGGCTACGTCGAGTTGGCGGGTCATGTCGTTGTCTTACGTGAACTTGAAGAATAACTGGGAACTGAAGGCCGGCGTGAACATACTCGTCGAGGGCAACATCTTTCGGACCTACTGGAATGCCGGCCAACAGAACATCATTGGCATTGGCCCCCGAAACCAGAACGGGCAGGACATCGCCACTCGGATCGACGGTGTTACTTTCACCCGCAACAAGATCGCCTCCGCTCACGCGGGGCCGTATTTCTTCAGCGTCGATAGCCTGGGTGGCGGAAACGTCTTCCTCCGGGGGGTGAACTTCAGTCACAACATCCTACTGGACATCAACAAGGCGCGGTGGGGGAACTACACTTGGGGCGGATTTGGTGCCGTCTATGGCGACGGTGGACTCACCGGCTCGATCATCCAGCACAACACGTTTGAAGCGGACCAGCGGGGGGTAAATAACTACCAAACGCCCACGGCGAAGAACAGCCTGATGGCGCGGAACAATCTGTTTCTGGGATCGGCGGCAGGATTCATCGGGGAAGGTCAATACGACGGCTTCTTGTGTATCTGGTCGAATAACTGGACGCCCCATGCAACCCGCGGCTATCTTGGCCCCACGTCGGAATACCGGGGGAACTTGTTTTTAAACGATGGCACGATCACCAATAATGTCTGCCTCGACGGAGTGGGGTACAACGGTTGGAACTCCCCAATCTGGACTGACCTTTCGGCCAGGAATTTCACCGACAACAAGGGCGAATCGTCAATCACGTTTAGCGCCCACCTGACCTCAGTGTCTTCCCCGATGACGCACGCGGACGATCTGACGATCCTGCCCTCGTCGGTCTACTCGGTCCAGAACGCCGGCTACATCGGCCCGGTGACGACGACCGGCATGGACGCTGGGGCGGATGTAGCCTGGGTGGAGACGTTGACGAATGGCGTCAATGAGGGCTGGCCGGAATGGTGGCGCCGCAAGTCGGGGAAAGTCGAGCGCGATGGCGCGACGGCAACGGCGTCCCTGACGTGCGCGGGCGAGACGGCTACGTGGGTGGTCTCGACGCACCCGCGGATGCGGGCTGATCCACCGGACACCGGCTATCAGACCGGTAGCGCCGCTTGCGGCTCGGCGCGGCAGACGTTCTCGATCACCGGCCTGACGCCGGGGACGCAGTACTGGTTGAAGGTTTCGACGGCAACAGGAGTATGGAAGGGACGGATACTATGAGAGGAAGAACAAGCGATGTTTGATAAGCAAGTCTACGAAGCGGCGGTGCAAAGCAGAATTGCTCTCGCGCTGGAAGACAACGACAATGAGGCGTTCCATTGGCGCGCGCGCCGCGACAGTTGGCTACAGGACGCCATGCAACGGCGGGGCAATAAGCAGGAGCCGCCGCCCAAGCCGCGGCCGCCGGCCCCGATGGCGCGTGTGAAAGCTCCGCCGTGGAATCCGGAAATGACAGAGGCGTCGATTCTGACGCTCCTGGGGCCGGACCTGGTAGACGACCCATCCTGCGATCTGCCGCCTGATCCCGTTCCGGGGCCTGCCGGCGTTGTGGATGTGGGTGCTTTGGCATGGATCGGTCCTCCGGCAACCTATGCCTGCGGGAAGAACGACACCGCCGCTCCCGGTACGCCGGCGGAAAAGGACGGACGAAAGCTGGTGAAAATCCAGATCGGATCGATGTTCGGGCGGGACAAGTTCACGCGGTTCTATCAGGAGGTCTGACGTGGACCCCTACACCATTCTGATTCTCGGCACAGCCAAGGCCGGGTTTGAGTTCGGCGCGGAACTGCTGCGCTATCTCCGGACCGTGGAAGGGCAGGCGTGGGTCAAGAAACTCACGGACGATGCCGCGGAACGGGAGAAGTTTCTCGCTGACGCCGGTGGGTGGTTGACGAAACTGTTGAAGGGGGACCTGTTGAAATGAAACTCTTACTCGCTCTCGTTTTCGCGTCGCTCGCCTTCGGGCAGACGCTCACGCTGACCGGCCCGGCGACGGCGCGGCCCGGTACGACCATTCCAGTGAACCTGACTCTGGCGACGCCCCCGGCGAGTTTGGCCGCGGCTCAATGGACGGTCACGCTGCCAACGGGCTACACCGCAACAGCGACGGCGGGTTCAGCGAGCACGGCGGCGTCGAAGACGCTGTACTGCAAGCCGGACTCAACGCTGTGCCTCACCGTGGGAGTCAACACGAACGTTTATGCGGCGGGCGTCATTGCCAACTACCAGTTGACCGTCCCGGCGAACGCCTCACCTGGGCAGGTCTCGATCCCGTTGACGGGCATCGTCGGAGCGGCCCTCGATGGCAGTTCCGCCGGTTTGGGTGCCGAAGTCCCTTTCGCTTTCGCTGTTCTCGCCGGGACTGATCTCAACGGGGACGGCGTGACGAATGTGCTCGATCTCCAGTTGATGATTCAGGAGATTCTGGGCGGCCCGGTGGCGCACGATCAGAACGGCGATGGGCTGGCCGACGTAAAGGACGCGCAGATCGTGGCGCGGGCGGTAACGCCATGACGGCGCTGGCGAACGTGCCGTCGTTCCCGCCGAGCGGGCTGAGCGCGCAGGTGCAATAATATGGCCGAGTTCTTAATACGGAAGGCTAAACATTTCGCAGAAGCTACTCAACCCGTTGGGTGGTCAAGCCTGAAATGGAGTGGCCGCCCGCTCCAAGGCGACATCGTTGAAGTGCGAGAAAACGGTTTCTACCGAATTGAAGCGTTGGGAACCGGGACACATGGATGGAATCGAGACGCTTTCGCGCTAATTCGTATTACGAATCTATCATTGGCTGCCGCCGCCACTTTCTCGGAAGGATACTCGAACGCGACAGACATAATCCCGGCCACGAAGTTCTTTAAGCACCGTCGCCGCCTGGCGGGTTGGGCCTCAATCTCGTGGTCTAAAGCTTCTGTGACCGTGGGCGGTAAACTATTCGAGGAGTGGTATTACATAAGGCCGAATCTCACGGGAATCGTTGTGACCGACAAGGCGGCATGATGGCGACTCTGCGAAAACGCTACGTCGATACGGACGTTTCCGGCGGCGCGGGAGACGGCAGTTCCTGGGCCAATGCCTACGCATCGTTGAGCGCCGCAGAAAATGCCGAAGACAACACCGGCAATCTCGTTGCCACAGATGAGTATATGGAGTTCGATTGTAGGGGTGTAACATTGGCGGACGTTGCGGCTGCTGTCGTAGGCTGGACGACCGATGCCACTCGTTACATTGACATCTACACGGAAGCGGCCAATGGGCCTGCCGGACAATGGAGCGAGGCAAAATATCGGATAGTCGGGTCCGGTGCTAATCTGCTAACAATTACAGAGGACTACGTTCACGTTAAAGGAATTCAGGTTCAGCTAACATTTGCTGACTCCGGTACGGCGTATGACGCGGTACGTTGTACTGGAGCGGCTGGTGCATCTAACATTTTATGCGAGTCTTGCATCGCGAAAGGTGTTCTAAGTGGAACAAACACCGCTATTGCGTCTGGCTTCGATGCGAATGGTGGCACCGTCACTTTCCGGAATTGCCTTGCGTACGATTTCATCAACGGATCGGAAACGCACCGTGGGTTTAAGATGGCAGCCGGAACTTTGCAGAACTGCACAGCGCATAACTGCAACTTTGCGTTCTACCGATCATCCGGCACGCCGGTAGCTACGAATTGTGGAGCGGCGTCTTGTACAAGCGGATTTTCTGCTACGATCACCCAGACTACATGCTCCACTTCCAGCCCGACGTTCGTGGACGAGGGTGGAGATGATTTCCATTTGGCGTCTGGAGATACGACCTGGAAGGACCAGGGCACGGATGTGTCTGGTACATATTTGACGGACATTGATGGCGCCACAACCACAAGAAACGATATCGGCATGGACGAATATGTGGCCGCCGGCGGTCTCTCGATCCCGGTGGCGAGACCATACACTCAGGCCGTGAATCGCGCGGCGGTCTACTAAGAAAGGAATAGCAACATGGGACTCTATCTGATTCCGAACGGGCCGATGCCGACGACGGCAGCCCAAGTTCCGGTTACTACGGGCACGGCCATCAAGACCATGCTCCAGATCAAGCCGTTCAATCTCGTCAAGCTCATCGAGTGGGGTATCTCGTTTGACGGCAGTGCGGCGGCGGAAGGGATCAAGGTTGAACTGCTTGACACTGGGACTGTCTTCGCAACGGTGACCGCTTCCGTCGATGCCGATATAACTAAATGGGGCGGAGGGGTAGCTGGGCTTGCCGTTGCGTCAGTGGCTGGCTTGACGCTGGGGACAGCGGCGACCGGCTACACGGCGAGCGCAGAAGGCGCGATCACGGCGGTGCGGATGTTTGAGCCGCAGTTCAGCCCGCCAACCAATCCGTATGTCAAGCAGTATCCGCTTGGTCGGGAGCCGGAGTTTATTATCGGCAACTCAGCCCGCATTCGAGTGACGGCAGCGGCGGCGAGGAACTGCTACTGCTACATGATTCTGGAAATTTGATCGACAGATAAGGAGAACATCATGGCCGCTTCGGCATGGAGAGCTTACCGAGAATTTAAGACGGCGCTCGGGTTGAAGCTAATCAACCTGGAGACCGACACAATCAAGTGCGCCTTGTTCCTGAGCACGTCGAATTGCGGCGATGTGGCGCTGGCCACGGCCCAGTATGCAACGCTCACGGCCCAGCACGCTAACCAGGGCGCTCCGGGGTATGTGACTGGAGGGCAAACGGCCGCGACGACATGCACCGGATCTGGCGGCACGACGACCTTCGATGTGACCGATAACCCGGTGTGGACCGCGACGGGGGGCAGCATTACGGCACGCTTCGCCGTGCTCTACAGTGACACGGCGATCAACAAAGACCTCATCGCCTACTGCCTGCTCGACGCGACGCCCGCTGACGTGACTGCTACGGTATCCAACACCTTTACGATAACGATACATACGTCAGGCGCATTAACCATTGCTGGCGCCGAAGCCTAATCATGCGGCGCGGCCATGATATTTCAGCGGATCAACCATCAGGGATAGAAAGCAAGGGAAATAGATGGCGCGATTAGGGCGATCCTACCCAGCTAAACCACGACTAGCGCGGTGGTTCTGGGAAACCGGATCGGTTGCAATTCTCGTCGGCGTCGGGGCGTTGACCATAACTGGTTACGCCCCGACGGTCACGGTTAGCGACCACAAGACCGTCGCACCTGCCGTCGGTGAAATCACAATCACCGGCTACGCCCCGACACTCAGCGTCTCCGATCACAAGACGGTAGCCCCGGCGCTCGGGACGTTGACGCTAACTGGTTACGCGCCAACGGTAACCGCGTCGGATCACCAGTCCGTTGCGCCCGCACTCGGGACGTTGACGCTAACTGGTTACGCGCCGGTCGTCTCTGCCTCCGATCACAAGGTGGTGGCCCCGGCGCTCGGGACGCTGACGCTGACCGGCTACGCGCCAACGGTAACCGCGTCGGATAGCAAAACCGTCGCGCCGGGCCTCGGAGAGTTGACCGTCACCGGGTACGCGCCGACGGTCGATATCTCGGTTGCTGGAGTCTTCACACCCGGCGTCGGCGTTCTCACTCTGACCGGCTATGCTCCGACCGTAGCTGTCTCGGATCACAAGATCGTCTTGCCCGGAGCGGGCGCGCTCACGATAACCGGTTACGCGCCCAGCGTCATCGTCGGTACGGTTGTACGGCCCGATGCCGGAGTCATTGTTCTCACCGGCTACGCCCCGACCGTTGCCGTCAGCGACCACAAGACGGTTGCTCCGGGAGTCGGCGCGCTCACGGTGGCCGGATATGCGCCAGTCGTTAGCGTGGGTGGGGGCGTTACGGTCTCTCCTGGCGTGGGAGCATTGGTCGTTACCGGCTACGTGCCAATGTTCACAACCGGCCTTGGCGCGCCCCGTCTGATCGAAACGCTGAACGGAAGCCCGCGGCGCATCGAGTGGATTGACGGGGCTGCGCGCCGAATCGAGACCATCAACGGCGCCGCGCGCCGCGTGGAGCAGATATGAAAGCCTACAACCAGGATGCCTCCGAGAAGCGCAACTATCAGGCGGTGGTGGCGAATGATACGATATCAAGTGCGACGGCGACGATCACGCCTACCGGGCCGACGTTGGGGACTGTTGCGGTCGCCACCACCACGGCCACGCTGGCGGTATCAGCCGGTACGCCGGGAATCAGAAACGTCTTAAAGGTATTATGCACATGCGCCTCAGGGCAGATCCTCCAAGCCGAGTGCGCGATCACGTGGGAATGATTCTGCGGCGGTTGCCGCAATCGTGAGAAGGAGGTTCGGCATGACGTGGAAGCAATGGTTTCACGGCTTGGGGGCAATCATAATCACGAGCCTGAGTACGATCAGCGGGGCAACCGTTTGGGGCTTCCTCCGAGAGTTCGATCTCGACTGGAACTTTTTCGAGCCTCTACTCGGTTCGGTGTTGTTGACGGCCTGGCCGGCGATTCAACTCTACATGCGTCAGTTCCCCCCGCCGGGGACGCTGAAGCCGGCTGACCCCCCGAGATCCTGACGAATGATGAGTCTGCCTACCCTCGATCCAGAACTCATCACGCGCCTGACGATTGTCGAGACGAAACTCGATAGGGTGATCGCGCACCTTGAGAAAATCAATGGCAGGTTGACGGAGGTAGAGAGAAATGCTTTCTTGTCGGATGCCAAGATTGGGGTTCAAGCATCCCAGTCGCTCCACCATCTCAGAGACAGCGACTCGACTGAAGATTGGTTGAACCAGTTGGACCGGGATCTCCGAAAGCTTCAATGTGACGCTTGCGAACCGGAATGGCGGAAAAACGTGAACACTAAACTGGAGGATCTGTCGGCTTTCGTCTCCAAACTACGAGGGGGCTGGGTAGTGATCGTGATTGCCGCAGTTATCCTCATGCAGGGCGTCACTGTTGCCATTGCGCTGCTGAAAGGGTAGACGTGTTGCTCCGCCTCCTGGCGCGTCTCTGGTTGCGCGCGCCAACGCCAGCCGAAGTGCTCTGCTCTATCGATCTCCGACGCGCCCTGAACGCGCGGAAACCCCCACAATGGCAGCCCCACGACAGCGCGGCCTCAGTGCCGACGATTGCGCCGACATGCTGGCGAAGATCGACGCCTACCAGGAGCGGGAAGAAGGCTACAGGCAGGTGATCCGCGATCTGCGAGCGAAGCTGGCGGCGCGGCAGGTTCTCGCAACGCCGCTTGACGAGCGGTCGGCGTTCGACGAGCAATGACTAATACCGTCACAAATAACCCTTGACAGATAAAAACCAACAGGCGTATACTCTCTTTTAGAGTGAGCCGGATGGTAGTTGGTTATCTCCTATCAAGAGAGAGACGTGGGTTCGAATCCCGCCGGTCGCAAGGCCGTAGCTCAGTTGGTTAGAGCGCTCGGCTTGGGACCGAGAGGTCGGACGTTCTACCATCTGGTAATCGACTCCGGTCTTGACGTTAGTTCAGCCAATCTGTTGTGGGAGATTCCAAATAGGGAGGCCGCGGCTCGCACGGTTATCCCACCCTCTCTCAGCTTCCTTGCTTCCGCAACCTGTCCATCTGTGATCCTTCTGAGCGCCGCTATTGGGACGCCGGATTGTGCGGCTACTCTTTCCTGCGCCGTCTTACGCTTATGGCAAGTAGCACATAGGGGCTGGCATTTCTTCAACTCTTCCTCCCGCCGCGAAGATCTCCATGACCATACCGTATGGTGAACCTTCGTTGACGGGTCAATGTGGTCCAATTGAAGTCCTTCCGTCGCCCCGCAGTGCGCGCATCGCTTCCCGCAAAAATACTCTGCTCGCCGCCTGGCCATCCATTTACGCTGATAATCTAGGTCGATAGCATTACATGGCATAATAGTCCCCCCTTCCACGGGGAAGGCGACTGGCGGGCGGTGGAGCGCCCGCCGTGGTGTCGCCAAGCTGCACAGCACGCTCAAGATAAGTATGGTCCAAGTGGATCGGAACATCAAGCCCTAAGATCTCCCCCATCCATCCGCCGCAAAACCCGCCTCGAAAATAAATGTGCGTGGGGGTATTGACAAAAAACACAACTGTGTTAACGTCAATACGTGAGGCACGAATGGCAGACGACAAACGGGTGAACGTGGCGCTGGACCCGGATCTTCACCGCGCGCTGAAGCGAGAGGCTAAGCAGGTTCGCCGAACGGTTCGCCAGGTAGTGCGCGATCTAATTCTGCGCGGCCTGGGCAAAGACCCCGACGCGCCGAAGGCGGTGAAGCCGTGACGGACGGGCAGGCGATGATGATAGGGCTAGGCATTGCTCTTGGGCTGATCGCCTGCGGTTGTTTCGTCACCTACGGTCTGGAGGCAATCGCCGCCGCGCTGTCCCAGCGGTACGCGCAGCAGAAGCCGGAGGTGAAGCCGTGACCCCCGTCCCCGAATCCCCCGCAGCCCCGATCCGCTGCCCGCACTGCGGCGGAATCTGCCAAGACTCCGACGAGTTGGAGATCCTGCATCGCGGCTGCCGGCTGAAGGCGATCTTCCCGGAATGCTGCAAGGAGAGAGGGCCGCTCCTGATATTCGATATGTCGAAGGTCTCTGCGGCGTTGCCGAAGGTGAAGCCATGAACGCCCGATTGATCGGAGACGCCAAGACAATTATTGCCCCGACCAATCATTACCGCGGAGGCCGTCTGGGTATTTGGCGGAGTTTGGTTAGTCCGCTTCTGGCGCTGGAAGATGGTGAGGCGCGATCATTTGTAGTTGAACTCGATCGAGCGCCCGCAGAAGCGGCCAGTGCCATGAGGACTTCAGCTAAAGGTATCGGAATCCGTTCACTCTGCATCACTTTCACGCGAATTGGGGACGGTCAGTTCCAGTTCACGATCTGGCGGCGACCCGAGGCGAAGCCATGACCTTCCCAGAGCTCATCGCCCGCAAGCGGAGGCTGGAGCGGGAGCTATGCCAGCGCATTAGCGGCCTCGTCGAGGACTTCAGGCTAGAAACTGGTGTCTCGCCGACCGGCATTGCGGTAGTGGTGATCGAGGTGACCGAGTATGGTGGAGATTACAAGACCGTAGTCGGCGAAGTCAATGTGGAGATCAGGCTATGACCCAGGCCAAGGTAGAGGCGGCGATGGCGGCGGCGCGCGAGTTCTTGGAGTTCGCTCAGCAGTGCCTGGATTACGCGGGTCGAGTGGGGCGCACTGAACTATCCCCGGAAGATAGCAAAGCCATGAAGCGGGAAGCGATTGACCTCGCCCGCGCGCTGGCCGAAATGAGGGAAAGGTCATGAGCGAGGACAACTTGGCATACCTGGAAGACGGCTGTGAAATCGAGGTGCTTGAGCGCACGGCACATGGCATCATCATCCGTCGCCTATACGAGTCTGGCGACGGCGAAGGAGAAGCCGGAGACCCGGAGATCGTCGCGCGAGTGTTCGACGCACCGCCAACCGAGCGCAGAGCGAAACATGTCAAGGACTTGGAGTCCCAGGAAAGCCAACTCCGCGCCTCCATTCAGGAGAGGCGGAAAGAACTCGTCGATCTGGACTCCAACAAGAAGCGTATCGCGCTGCTCGCCGCTAAGAACGCGGCCCTCGGTCGCGTCTGCGACTTCATGGAAGGCAAGATCACCCACTACCTCATGAAGCACTGGAGCGGGTACGCGATAGTGGCTGCAGAACCCGGCGGCGGCATCCCAGACAAGAACGATTCTGGACGCATAGAGGGAACCAAGCTCCTGACACTGTTCGGAAAGTCCGAGGGTAACTTTTCGTGGGGCCTGAATGACTACCACGACGGCAGCGGGGACAATCGCGAATGCGAGCCATTCTTCAGTCTGGACGAGGCGAAGGCCAAACTCCAGGGGATCGTGGACGCATACGAGACATCCCCGAAGCATTTCCTTGTCGGCTTGGTGAATGCGGCACAGGGTAACGGGCTGATCGTTCCTGCCGGTTTGGCGCAAGCCGCCGCGCAGCAGGAGCTTTCAGCCGCGGAAGGTGGTGCCGCGGAAGCGCAGAAGAAACTCTCGGAAGCGGAGGCGAGATCCAAGGCGGTTCGCGAGAAGTGGGCATGGGCCGTTCCGACGCTGGCGGAAACGAGGAAGCCGTGAAGTACGACTTGAAATCTGAGGATCGAGATGTGGTGCGTCAACAGATACGCGACGAGCAGCGCAACGCCATCGGCCCCCTGGAGGCAGAGGCTCTGCCGCCCGATTTCAGCCTTGAGCGCCCCATTCTGCCATCTGCCTACGTCGCCGGCAAGCTCGCGGAGATGGAGCGCCTCGCCAGCGACGCATCCGAGCGGCACAGGGCCGAGATGGCGCGGCGGGACGCGCGGGAAGCGGCGCTGAGGTACTCCATGTCTCACGGATGGTTTTGGGCGATGACATGGTTCGCCATGTTCGTGTGCGCGA
>ERZ1292629.460-Hain-H43-01um-R1-460-length-44103-cov-8_pt2 | contig 18451 bp, 20 predicted proteins | sample MGYA00564399_ERZ1292629 | MGnify/ENA primary metagenome ERZ1292629 (study PRJEB36523, sample SAMEA6512636) | groundwater metagenome | collected 2019-01-08 | study: AquaDiva: Metagenomics assemblies of 32 groundwater samples | reverse complement strand
GCATCCTGAGCACACTGTGACCCCTTCATACACCGGGCACGGGCAGGCATGGGAGCGATGGGACGATGAGAGACTGGTGCGCATATTGACACACCTGCATGGACAAATTCAAATTGGGGGTATAGGCGGCAATGAGACCGGTAGCAGCCATCCTTGCGTGGAATATATTAATCCTCACGCAGTAGCGTTGGTCGAGGAGAGATGCTATGAGCGATAATGCCAATAGTCTTTCGCCAATGGCGTGGAACATTCGTCAGGGAGTAAGGCGGGTACCGCCGGAAGATGTGCCGCTATCGTGGCGGTACATTCGAAGTCCCCAGGACTGGGAGTGGCTTTACGGTAGGTGGGCTATAGCCGGTGCAAGGAGTGGCAAGTGGGGTTCGTTCTATTTTGTTCTACCTGTGAATTGAAAACAAGGGTATAGGTGGCAGCGATCATGGATTTGACACATAAATAAGGAGGTGTAGGATGGGACATTACATTGTAGGTGGCAGGGAATTGACGGAGAGAGATTTCATGGCAGAGGTATCGGAGCCGAATCTTTCGACGGCGGAGTCTAAGGCAAGGAGCGCGAATTTGATTGTTGACACGAACGATTCCGCGAGTGATTCAAGGGTTGTATCGTTGTCAACGGTGGCCTCGACGGGATTGAGTGCTGATGGATCGAGGGCGGTAAGTTTATCGACAGTAGAGGCGACGGACACAACGGCAGGGACATCGCGCTTGGTATCTCTTTCGGTGTTAGAGTCTGGGAACGCCTCGGCTGGGGGTTCGCGGGGCACGTCATTATCGGTGGTAGGGTCAACGAACCTTTCGGCGGGGGGAAGCAGATCGGTGAGTCTTTCGACGGTTGGGGGCACGAATCTTTCTACTGAGAGTTCGCGGGCGGTATCGCAGTCCACATTGATATCGGCGGCACAATCAGTAGCCAATGTAGCGACATAAAGCCAAATTTTTAAGGAGAACGGACATGAACTTCATTTTACCAGACGGAACGGAGGTGACAAGGAAGGATTTTCTTGCCATTGACGGGATGCAATCGACGGATATCTCGGTAACGGTGTCGATGAACACACAGGCTTCGACGACGGATAGCGGCGGGTTATCGAAGAACGCCTCGAAAGCCACATCGTTATCGACGGTAGAGTCAGCCGATCTGTCGAAGAGTGTATCGAGGGCGGGTTCCGGTTCTACGGTAGAATCGACAAATCTTTCCGGAGAGACCTCCAATGCCACATCGGGTTCTACAACGACATCCGAGAACGGTTCAAAGAGTACGTCCAGGGGGGTCTCAGTTTCGACCGTAGGGGCGAGCACCATATCGGTTGGGACATCGCGGGCGGTATCTGTTTCGACGGTAGCCTCCACCGATCTCAGCACAAACACGAGCAAGAACGGGTCGCAGTCACTCTTGACTTCGATTGCCCTCTCAACCGCCGTTTCCGCAGGATAAAGGAGAACAAACATGGCAAATCTCATTGATGCGGACGGCAACGAATTGACGGCGACTGATTTCAAGGCAGACTTCAATGCTTTGACGGCAGCGGCGTCTCAATCTACGCTGATCTCAGCGGAGAATTCGCGGGCTGATTCTGTTGCAACCGTCGGATCGACAAATCTTTCAACGACAACCTCAAGAGCGGTCAGTCTTTCAACGGTAGAAGGCACAAACTCCTCGACAGACGTTTCGAGGGCGGCGAGTTTATCAACCGTGGGGTCAGCAAGTCTTACCCTTGCAACTTCAAGGGCGACGAGTCTGTCATTGGCGTCTTCGGCTCCGTTGTCGGCTGATACTTCGAGGGCGACGAGCCTTTCGACAGTAGAATCCACCGACCTTTCGACTGACGCATCCAAGGCCACAAGCCTGTCGGTGGTGGCCTCGACGGGATTGAGTACGGCTGGTTCTGACAACACCTCACAGTCGTCGAACATTGAAGCGGCTTCGTCCGCAGCTTCATCGGCGCTGTCGAGCGCTGGTTAAGACTTCACATCACTCACCCGAAAGGAAGGTAATATGTTAAGAAGAATTCTGTGGACATTGGCTGTTTTTCCTTTTGGATTTTGGGCTATGCTCGTTGCTTGGAAGGTCAGTGGAGAACAACCCGAAGACACCCACAAAGGAAGGCTATGAAAGTCGCTCATTTTTCAATGTGGAATGGTTCCGGGATGCACCGGGTTGCGGAATCGTGCGTCGAGGCGGAAAAGAAGCTGGGTCTGGACAGCGTTCTAGCAAACCCTCAAGACCCGAAAACGTGGGTCGAGGACGCTGATATCAACGTCAGCCATACCCATCTTCCCGACAGCATCAGGAAGAAAGGAAAACCGACGGTCTGGGTCAGCCACGGAACGCCGGATCATGTGTTTCAGTCTTCCGTGGAACAGGCTACCGGCTACGGCCATCACGACGGCTGGATGCTGGTCCAGAACTGGTTAAGAACGGCTCATGCGTGCGTGACGTTCTGGCCCAGGCATCAGAAGATTTGGCAGTCCATGTGCGATAGAGGAAGGAAGGTCCATTGTGTTCCTCTTGGAATTGATAGAGAGTTCTGGAAGCCAGTTGAGTCGAAGGGGCGCTTTGCCGGTACACCCAGTGTTCTCACCTGCGAGAATGCCCACTATATCAAGTGGCCGCTCGATCTGTTCTTCATCTGGGGGCCGGTCATTACCGCAGAACTCGAAGCCGCAAGACTCCATGCCCTCTACGTCCCTAATGACACCCATCGGTGGTTCTTTCCGCTTGTCAATAGGAACGGAACTTCCTACCACAGCCATATCACATCCTCGGTCTTTACCCACGACAACCTCCGCAATGCCTATGTCTCCACGGATTTCTATTGCGGATTGGTCCAGAAAGGGGACTTCAACCGGATATCACTTGAGGCCAACGCCTGCGGAGCAAAGACAATTTCGTACGAAGGCAATCCCTATAGTATGTACTGGGTCCAGGAAGGAGATCAGTTCAGAATGGCCGACCAGTTGTTGAAGATCCTGAAAGGCGAAGTTGAGCCGCGCAAGGACAGACAAGAAGTGCCGGATATGAGCGAAACCGCCCTTGCTCTAAAGGAGATATACGATGCTCTCTAGCGAAAAGAAGTACGGCCACGAGCCGTCCTATATCTCTGCAAGCGCGACCATCGGGAAAGACTGTTCGATCTGGCGGTTCGTCAACATCATGGACGATGTGGTGATAGGCGACGATGTTTCCATCGGCGGCTGCTCAGAAATAGGACGCGGCACAACCATAGGCAACAACACAAGGATCGGCTACGGAGTGTTCATCCCGAACAACAGCAAAATAGGCCGCAACGTCTTTATCGGACCCAATACAACGTTCTGCGACGACAAGCATCCCCGGTGCGGGAATGTGGAATATGATGCCGAACCGCCAACCATTGAAGACCTTGCCTCTATCGGCGCTGGCGTAACAGTGCTGCCGGGTATCACCATCGGCATGGGAGCCTTGGTCGGCGCTGGAAGCATCGTGACAAAGAATGTGCCGCCCTCAACGGTGGTGCGCGGCAATGACTACGCAAAACCTATTTTCACAGAACAAGGAGCCTGAAATGATCTCACGGTATGCAGCAACCTTTGTCCGCCCAAGTAACGGCACGGTCTATGCGGCTGGCGATGTGGTGTGTAACGCCGCCGGAGATGTGATGAACTTCTTCGGCGCAACCGACATGCGGCAGGGAAGGATCACTGCCGCAAAACTGTCCATCACCAACGACAACACAACCAACGGCGCGTTCGAGCTGTTCTTTTTCAGGGACAACGCCAACCTTCCCACACTGGTCGATAACGCGGCCTTCACCATGACCGCCGCCTGTGAGGATGACCTCATCGGCTATACGACCTTTGCCCTTGAATCCACCGGGACATCGGGAGGCGAATTGGCGTGGGATGCCAATACCGGGCTGAACATTCTATTCACACAGAAGGAAACGTCCGGGGTCTTGCAGGGTCTTTATGCTGTGCTTGTGGCTACCGCAGCCTATGCTCCGCTTGCACCGGCATCGACGGTTGATGTGGTCATTCACATTGAAGACGACAGGCCATGAGTGGTCCACTGACTATCGACGATAATTTGGTTCTACGCTGCATTGAGTGTCAGCACTTCTTTCTCCCGCGTGAATTGCATGTGTTTGTCGTCAGATTCCGAGAACACGGAGAAGCCAGAGCTTTGCCGGTGGAAATCTGCCCGCATTGCTATGACCGCATCGCAAGTGCGGAGGTGGTCGATATCAAACTGGAGGATATGAAAAGAAGCTACTTCATCACCCTCACCCGCCATCAGTACGAACAAACGATCATGGCCGAACGATGGGGGATGCTGTATGATGAGAAAACGGACAAGATAATGTCAAGATCGTTGCTGGCATCATAACTCTCGAAGAGATCAGAAATAACGACACCGTAAGGCTCGTAGAACGGTTCGGCTACGAGGAAGTGGCCCGGCAAATGGGTAAGCCCCATACGGTGGGGTCCATACAGAGTTATGTCAATGATCTGTTCGCCGAACACAGCGCAGAGTTCTTCGATGTTTCGTTCCTCCGCATACAAGACAAGTCCGGAAATCTCATGGCTCTGCGGGACAACCCCGTTCAGAGAAAGATTCAGGCCGCCGTTGACCGTCAACAGGCCGCCGGAAAGCCCGTGCGGATCAAAATACCGAAAGCTCGAAGGCATGGCGTTTCAACAAAAGTTCAGGCTCTCTTTTTCCGGGATTCGGTGTACCGACGGAACCTGAATTACCTTACGGTGTGCCATGACCTTGAATCTTCGGGGAATATGCGAGCGATGTTTGAACGATTCTACTCGAACTTTGAACGCAAGAAGCCCCTGATGACGAAGGTGACGCCGAAGACGTGGCGGTTCAAAGCCACGGACTCCAGTTATCTGATCGACACGGCCTCAGAGCTTGATACCGGACGTTCATTCACGATCCACAGGTTGCATTTATCTGAGGTGGGGTTCTACAGCGACCCCGAAACATTGATGACGGGCTTGCTGCGCTCCGTGGACAAGAACCCTAATACCATTATCATCGCTGAATCAACCGCCAATGGCATGGGCGGCTGGTGGTACGACTTCATCTACAGGGACAATGACTATGAGTGTTTGTTCTTCCCGTGGTTCGAGGATGCCGGCAACAGCGAACGGTTCTCGAATGATGCGGAACGGACGAAGCTGGAATCAACCCTTGACCGGACCGAACAAGTTCTGGTTGACCAGTTCAAACTTACAGCCGAACAGCTCAACTGGCGCCGCCATGAGATCGAGAACGGGTTCAATGGCAACGAGGACAAGTTCCGGCAGGAATATCCAGCAACGCTGGATGAGAGCTTTTTGACAAGCGGACGACCCTACTTCCCCGTCACGATTGTGAGAGAAAATCTTGTCCGGGCGGAGAAGCTGACCGGCGTGAAGGGATTTTTCGAGTTTGACAAGGCCGGTGTCTCGTTCACCGAAGACCGCTTTGGCATCTGGACGATCTTTGAGTTCCCGCAAGCCGGGTACGGCTACCGGTATGTCACCGGAAGTGATTCGGCGGAGGGTAAGATGATTAACGAAACCCACAAAGACCCCGACAACTCTGTGTGCGTTGTCCTCGATAGGATCACGGGCAAAGAAGTGGCCCAATTTTGCGGGCGCATTGATACGGATGTATTCGGCAATGAGATCTACAAGGCCTCACGGTTCTACGACTCGGCTTGTGATTGCGTCGAAAGAAACTCCTCCGGGATCGCCGTGATAGACTTCCTTAAGAACAAGGAAGAAGTGTATTTATACCGGAGGGAGGCTCTTGGAAAAACAGAAGACGGAGAGACGATAGAATACGGATTCCAGACCAACACAGCCTCAAGGGATTCGCTGTTGTCGGAACTGAGAACCAGAACGCGGCAGCGGTCGTTCCATTCGGATAACCTTGAGACATGGCGGGAGTTCTCAACCTTCGTCTATGATGAAAAGGGCAAGGCGCAGGGCCAGAAGGGATGCCATGATGATAGGGTCTTTGGTTGTGCCCTCGCTATAGAGGCGACGGTGCAAGCGAATGAAGTGCAGCCGCTTGAGCGTCCAGAAGTAAAGACGTTCCCAGCTTATGATGCTGATATTCCAAGACAAAAGACGGCGGCGACGGACTATGCTTCCTTCTAAGAAACGATAATGGCCGAAGACAAGTCAAGGATCGAACAGATCGTCCAGATGGAGAACCTGGCTCTCACTGTGTTTACCGACAAGTGGGAGACGGCCAAGGAGAATGCCCGATTCTTCGGACTCAAGCAATGGACTGTAGATGAGACCAATACACTCAAGAAGCAGAATCGTCTGCCGTACCAGTTCGACAAGACATCTCATGCGCTCAACATCCTTCTTGGCACTCAGCGCGAGGGACGGCTGGACATCCAGTACCTTGAAAGAACGGCGGATGATGCGGCACGTACACAGGTCTTGAACAACGTCTGGAAATACTACGCCGATACCAATGAGTTCATCTACAGGGAGTCGGATGTTTTTCAGGACGGCATAGTAAATCAATGCGGTATTTTCGGCCTTGAGATCGACAAGACAAAGCATCACGCCGGAGACCTAAGGGTGTTCCGCATACCGTTCGACCAGTGCTTGTGGGATACCAACGGCAGGCAATACGACCTGTCGGATGCGGCATGGTTTTCCTACCGTGGCCTGTACCGGAGGGATGAACTCAAGGTCCGGTATCCAGAGAAACAGGAATTAATTGATGTGGCCGGAAAAGATGCCGGCATGGAACCCAAAGCTCGTCCCTTACGATATGACCTTTGGTATGACAAAAGAAAGGAACTTATCGGCACGAGGGAAGTCTATGAGCGCGGTTACAAGACGAAATATCTCATCTGGCAGGTTGGAAGCGAAGAGCCGGAGGAGCTTCCCTACGAAACAAAGGAAAGCGCTGAGTCTGAGATAGCCAACCGATTGGCTCTCCATGAAAGACTTACGGCTGAGGCAATGTCCTTGTCGCTTCCTGTCGTACCTGCCCCTCAATTTGAGGTGTTGGACTTTGATTTTGCCGTCGTCACCAAGACCTGCGCGATGCTGAATGGGGTGCTGGAAAAGACCGAGTTCCCGATGGGGGATTTCCCGTTCTCAGTCTATTTTGCGTATTTCAACGACGGCGACTTCTGGACGGCGCTCGAACGGATGAAAGACCCCCAAAGATTTTTCAATCGCATGATGATCCAAGCCGATTACTGGGTCGGTACAATGGCGAAGGGACTGGTAGCAATAGATTCCCGCACCTCGGCGGCGGAAGAAAAGGCCATTCGAGAGGCATGGGGCAAGACCGGCGGGATCGTGAAGTCAAAGTACAAGATCGAGCAAATTGAGTCCAAGGGTCCGGCGTTCCAGTTGTTTCAGTTGATGGACAGGGCTGAAAGTTCGATGGACGATACGTTCGGCGGCGGCAACATGCTGGGCCTGAAACAGACCGCCTCAGAATCAGGCCGCGCCGTACTGGCCCGACAGGCACAGGCGGGACTTGACAACTTTGTTCCCCTTGACAACCTGCGCAGAACGAAACTGGACTTGGGCAAGAAGATCGCATGGTTCCTTACCAACAAGATCACCTCCGCAAGAAAGATTCGCATTACGGGAAATACGTTTGAGATACAGCAGATGCAAAAGCAGGGCCTTCTGGAGCCCCATCCCTATAAGCCCACAATCGGATATATGGAAGTCAACAACCGACCCGAAAACACGATTGAGAACCTTGAGGTCGATGTTGTGGTAAGTGAAGCTGAATACAGTCCCAATAAGATGATGGCGAATCTTGCCGCGATGACCGACGCCTTCAAGTCTGGCATGGTCGCCGTGCCACCGCCTCCGGATGTGGCGATCGACATGCTCCCGATCCCGCAAGAACTGAAAGAGCGCTGGAAGGCCACACTTCAACCGAAGGAAGAGCCTGTATCAAAGGGCGTGTCAATCAACTACAAGGACATCCCGCCGGATTCAAAGATGCAGGTCCTTGAGAAATTGGGCATCCCGGCACAACCACAGACCGTTGCGATGAAAGAAGTCATGGACAAGCCACACCTGACCCAACGAGAGGCCGCAAGTGGACAAGGCGCTTAAACTTAAGACGCACAGCGGGATTCTTATTGACATCCCGATGGCAGATTTTCCGGTGAGTGTGACGGGAACATTTCTCAACGGCGAAGGCGTCTGGGTCGAGCGGCATTTCACATGGAAGATTTCATACCATCGTGACGAGAAAACATACGAAAAACAACTGGACAAGCCGAAAGGATCGCAGTTGGAAATGATAGCGTGGCTTTGTCTATTGCCAATCCTTGAAAAAACGATTATCCTGTTTATATGACGGAAACAGAACGACTAAACCGCAAGGAGTGACATAGTTTCAGCAGTCAGGCGAGATTCATTCACCGAGCAGCAGTGAGAAGACCAACCCCACGGGGAGTCTTTTTGCTGCTGCTCATTTTTTAACCAGTATCAAACAAGACTGGAGAGCACCATGGAACCAGAAGCAATCATTGACCCGGCGGTAATACCGCCAGCGGTAGAACTACAAGTAATCGAGCCCGCACAGACCGAGCAACCCCCTGGGACTACGGAAACTGTGCCGCAAGATCAGACCGATGTACAACCCGAACTCCCGAAGTGGAAGTTGAAGCACGGTGGCGAGGAGATCGAGGTTGACGAAAATGAGGTCAGAAATCTTGCACAGCAAGGCCTCGACTACACGAAGAAGATGCAATCTCTGTCGGCGGTTGAGAAGAGCAGAGCACTCGAAAGCCAGCTTGCCCAGGCTGTTATGGGCAATCCGATTCTTGCCAAAGCAGCGTTGTTGGGGCAGGCAGGACTTCCCGTGGAGCAGCTTCTCACCGATCCGGTATTGCCGAACGAGGCGTATCGGGAGACCTATCCGGACGTGTACAATCAGCAGGTGGCTCAGTATAATACCCACATGCAGATCAAGAAAGCGGCGGATACAATCTTCAATGCGCTTCAAGCCCAATCGGTCCAGAGCAACAATCAGGGCGTATTGGAGCGGGCAAGACTGGAAAACAATCTCGACGATGGTCAGTTTCAGCAGGTTCAGGGGTTCGTTTTCAACCGGATGCGTCCCAATCAAAGCGGGATGTATTCAAGCGAAGACGTGAACTATGCCGTCATGGCCCTCTACGGGAGGGACAAGATTGCCTCCGAGAAACTCACGCAGGCAAATAAGATTCAACAAACTATCAAATCGGCCTCGACCCAGCGCGGGCAAGTTGCACAGAAGCCCGAAAATCTCTCGCCAATGTCAAAAGAGGCGAGAGAATACAAGGAATATGTGGAACGGGCAAGCAAAGGTTGGGCCTCGAAAGGATGATGTAATATGGGAACCTTTACACCATCATTGCCGTCTGCGTCTGGCACGCATCCGACAATGACTTCTGTCAGCGGTCAACGCGGGGCAACCGCTCCTACGGGGACCGATGTCAACATCCGCGATGTGCAGGACACAATGATCACGTTCAAGCCGTATCAGACACCGATCCTTACGCGTCTTCTGACCTCCGGGTTCGGCAAAAAGCCGACCGGGAGCCAGAAGTTCGAGTGGCAGTATAGCGTTCTTCTGCCGCGCACGACCACGGTGACGCTTGTGGGCGGAGCGGCGAACGAGGACAACATCACGACCGGAGATGCCACGTTGTTTCAGGTGGGCACGAAGTTCGTGGTCGATGTGACGGGTGAAGTCATTATCGTCGATTCCATCGCATCCTCGCAGATCGACGTTACCCGGATCGGTTCGGGCAACATCACCGCCGGAACGAGCGTTACGATCCACTTCCTCGGAGATTCATTCGAGCAAGGATCAAGTTCTGCAACGGCGAAATCCGTCAACAAGGCTTTCGAGTATAACTACTGCGAAATCTTGAAGCGGTCAGTCCATGAAACCCGTTCAAAGGCGGCAACGGTCGAATACGGGCCAGAGGATTGGATGAGAAACAAGATGGACCGCATGGAAGAGTTTAAGTATGATGTCGAAATGAATTTCATTGCCGGAATTCGTGACACCAATACGGGCTTCCAAAACGGTTCGTTCACGCAGTACCATGCGGGTGGGGTGTTGGACACGACTGCGAACTTCATCAGTCCGCTCTACGCCTATACCGACCCGATGACAGAATCCTATTTCTTTGATACCTTCATCAAGGGTGCGTATACCCAGGGTTCAAACGAGAAGACTCTGTACGCGGGCAATACCCTCTTGACCTACATCAACAACTACTCCAAGAATACCAGCACGCTCCAGACGCAGGTTGCTGACAAGGTGTATGGCGTTGATGTTCGCAAGATCGTTCACAATTTCGGCGTGCTGAATTTGGTATGGCATCCGATGTTGGAGGGAACGTACTATGGGAAGAAGGCGATCTTGATTGATGACGCAGCCGGATACCTGAAATATCGTTATCTGTCCGGCAACGGGATCAATCGAGACCTTCAGTGGGAGGAATTCGACTTCATCAAAGAACAAGACGGTCGAAAAGGTCAGTGGATCGCTGAAAGCGGAATACAGGTAGAGGGCAATCCCTACCATGCCGTCCTGCAACCGTCGTAATTCTCATCACTAGCGAGTAAGGAGCGAGTTATGGTACATCATTTTCAGTGCGAAAAGCCGGTGCTCACACTTCAGATAGATGCGAAGCAGAGTGAGAACGACCCAAAGAAACTGCTCCCGATCTGCGTTGAATTTGTCGATTTCGACTTCATCACCGAAAAGGATGATGTGGCGGAGAAGATAAAGGCGACGAATATGTTCCAGTCGGGGCAGATTTTCTTGGCTACGGATTCTACTATCCGGGATGCAAACCGGAAACGTAGAGGACGACCAAGGATAGTCACCGGTGCAAGGGCTACGGTCGATGAGGTTGACGACCTTCGTAAGCAACTTGCAAAAGCCGAGGCTGAACTGGCAAAAGTCAGGGCAGAAAAGGCCGCATAACATCCTGGGGGCGGGAATCAATCCCCGTCCCCATAATTTTAGGAGCAGCTCTTGACTTACGATCAAGCGATCCAGAAGGTCCGTCAAAGGGGCTTCAAATGGCTTCAAAACACCCCGTTCTGGCAGTTAGGGTCGGTGTATGATGCCATCAATGATGCGATACGAGACCTCGCCCTCAGTAAGAGTCTTGAGTCTGCGGCAACCTCGCTCTCTATTGTCGCGGGCACGCGAGACTACACGATTTCCACGGCCATCGGAACAGACGTTCAAGAAATCGTCCAACTAGACTTGGACACGGGAGAGATCCGTCCCAAAACCATCTGGGCGTTTCAGGAACATCTCCATACCCTCGTTGCCGATGAAGATGATCTGACACAGGGAACACCGGAGTATTACCGGGTCTGGGGTGGAGTGCTGAGATTGGTCCCGACTCCGAATCTGGCCCTGACAGCGACGGTGTATTACAATAGGAGCGTTGCCCAGGCGTTCTATTCCGCCGCGAATGGCGCGGCAAGCCTTCCGGTGGACGACACCTTCATCAACGCCCTCATCTACGAAGCCCTTGCTATACTTGCGGAAGAGGTCGGGAATATGAAGGATTCTCTGCTCTACCGTCAGACGGGTCGCGCAAAATTGGATGAGGCCCTGGCATCGCGGGCGAATTACAATTCCGACACCGTGAAGTATCAAGACCCGATAGACGGCAGTGCCGGAACAGTTGTGGTCGTCCAACAGGAGTAACGAATGGCTCGCGGGAAAAATACGACGGTCAAGGTCATTCTGTCAAATGTCCGGGTAAAGACCGGGACGGTGAATGACAATCAACTGACTGACTCGATGTTGATTGACCTGTTGAATATGAATGTGGCGACACTCGCCCGAAGGCTCAGCAATGTCAACGCGCCAATCTACATGACCAGCGCAACCCTGACGCTTTCCGCTGGCGCGTATTCGCTGACATCTCTTGCCATCGAGCGGGTCATCAAACTGGTGGACAGTTCGCTCGGCCTCATTTCGCAGGTGTTACCGGAGGAATACGAGAACATACAGCTTTTGAGCGGCGTGCATACCTCTTCTATGTTTTTCACCCAAGAGGGAGAATCTATACGGATTTTCAAGGGAGCGACACTTGGTTCTCATGGCACGATCAAACTGTATTATTACGAGATCCCGACATTCGCAACGCTGACATCAGAAAAGCCGGACTTGCCCGATTCCTACACATCTTTGCTCATCAAGATGCTTTGCTCGGACGTGTATAGTTATCAGAACAAGGGCCAGCGTGACGCCGAGAAGGAAAAGGAGATCGCGGGGGATGTGGCGGGAATAAAGCAGTCTTACGGCGGAAGATAGAAAATGCTTTCTTTCATTCAAGCCATGTACAATTCACAGAGATCGAGCGCAGTCACGCTGGATGCCGAATACACCTACGCCTACGCCGGGGTAGTAAGCGGAACAACGACATACGACAGCACACACGAGGTTGTCATCTTCTCTGAAACTGATATCTCATATTTACAAGGAAGGTCGGACATAACCGCTTCCGCATGGTCTGTGGCGGGCGTTGGGGCAGGGATAAAGATTGCCAAGGTTGTTGTCAAAAGAACCGCAGCACCAACTGGCACGGTTTCCAATGTTGGAACGGTGGTCACGGGTGTGGGGACGAATTTTACCCAGTGTGCCCAGGTTGGAGGAAGTTTGATTCTGAGCAACGATCAACGTTGGGTCAAGACCATCACTTCTGATCTTGTCTTGACCTTGGACGCTGCTCCTGGAGCGAATTATTCGGGGATTTCTTATAACACCGTGGGAGTGATCAAGGCCCGCACCGTATCGAACGGGACGTTGCCGGAATTGCCGCGCAGCTACGTTCTTCCATTGAACGATCCAGCAGAAGTCCAAACGACCCTGAATACACGATGCTTCCTTTACGATGCCGGGCTTGAATTGATGGTCATGGCAAGCACGGGCAATACCGCCCTGGGGGATCGCCTCGTGACCGGCATAACGACAACGATGAATACGACCGACTCTCTCGGCGGGTATAGTGGTGCATTGGCGTTCCACACACATGCATACAATATCACGCTTGGAGCGGGGTTCTCGACGATTCGTTCCGGTGCAGAGGCGTGGGTTGGCTATGCCTTGGCGGCTTATTACAAGAAGACAGGCAATGCGACCGCGCTTTCAACGGCGATAAGTATGGCGACCTTCTTGAACTCTCTCCGCATTGCCGCCAGTACAGCGAATGATTATCGGGCTGGACTTGTGATGGGAGGCCCGGATGTGTCATGGGTGTCGGTTGAGCATAATCTTGACTGCTATTTCTTCTTCAAGAGACTCTATGAGGTTACTGGAACCGCCACATGGCGGACGGCACAAACAGAGATAGCAACGGGATTGCTCGCCAATTGCTATGACATGACACTCACAAGGTTTCTTCAGGGCACGACTGCGACGGATAAGGACTATGCCGAACCCCTTGATGTCTATTCGTGGGCCGGTTGTCTGTTGCTCGACCAGAAAGAGAATGCGAAGGCGGTTGCGGTTGCCAATCGAATGTTCACAAGGTTCTACGTGAGCGGAAAAACCATTGCTCTTGAAAACACTCTGCCCCAATTCTACAATCAGACCTATGAAGACGCTACATCTATGGCAGGGATGCGTACCTATACTACGACCACAGATGGAGAGACCGGCGACACCTATGTCGCTCCACCTGAAAGCATCTGGCAGGAAGGAACGCAAGGGGTATTGTTATTCTTGAAGCGCCTTCGGAGTCGTGGGCTTGACAATCAGGTGACGAATTTTTCTCAGTATGAAACGAATCTTCTCAATACTCAAAGCCAGATTTACAAGAATAACGTCCATGGCGGGTTATTGGCTTGGACCGCAAGTGACAGACTTCTTCCCTACGAATTTCAGGTGTGGGAAGCACTGGCCCCAACGTGCTGGCGATGGCTGGTTCAGACAGACCCCAACATCATTTTCCCCTCGAAGTTCGGATGGGGTTCAATCACAATGAAGCAACTTGAAGATTGGGTGCGCACAAGAACCGACACGGTGACAGAAGGAGCACTGACGGAGAAAATGTTTTTGGATTGGACGAATTGGACGGTGGCAGAACTTGTACCCAAGACGTACCGTAATAACAATTATATCACGTCAACCGAATTGGGGACGTGGACGAGTTTCAACCTGTCTTCGCTTGCGATACGGAAGATCGAAAAACTTGTGGACGCGACGAACGGCCAGATCATGCAGGTACGCCCGCAAGAGTTTGAAAGAATCCAGTCTTTGCCTGAGATGTACGCTCATGCGGCGTTCTGGACACAACATGGTGAAACCCTGAACATCTTTTACGGAAGCAGCCTGATGCCGGGTGTCTGTACGCTGTACCACCATAAGGTTCCGACATTTGCCACCTCAAGGGAATCGAACCTAGACATTGATGACACCTATGCGGCGCTGGTGATTGACAAAGTAACAGAGCATGTCTTGGAATGGAAGCGTTCATGGCAACAGGGAAAGGTCAGGCTAACGTCGTTTGCTCAAGGGGTAACGCATTTCTTTTCTTCAACTGAGACACGCTTCGATAGAGAAGATGTCTATTTCGGTATGGGGTCATAGTGGCACAACAAACGATCATCAATACCCCCTCTGGCGGGGGCGACACACTGAAAGACGGCGCAGACAAGATAAATGCGAACTTCACGGAATTGTATGCTGAGGTCGCCGCAGATTCGACGTTTTTCTGGCCCATCCAGATGGATATGTCCTTCTGGACAAGAGATGCCGGAACGACAAACCTTCCTCCGACGTACTACGGTCTTGATGCCCGCGTTGCAGTTTATCGCGTTCACTTGCCATTCAGGTTGCTCATCACGAAAATAGGGTTTTCCGTGTCAGCCCTGACCGGTAGTGGGGCGGTACGATACGGTGTGGGGATAGCAGATATGGCAGGAACGGTTTTGGGTTCTGGCATGCAAGTGCCGACCGCCAATGATTTCGCGGTGACGCTTTCCGGCACGGATGCAGCGCGAACAGTGGGGCCAGGCTCAATCTATGTGTGCTTTGGAGGCAGACAAGAGGTAGCGAATCTATCGGCAACGTTTCGCCGGTGCTTCCGTCCGAACTATACAAATTTCGGAACTGGAATGACCATTGTGCCCTATGGCTATGCAACAAACGTCATTGACGGAAGTTTCGTCTTCCCCACCACACTGGGGACATTGACGGCTCTGGCGAATGACACATACTATTTTCCACAACTTAACCTGATAGGTTGATAACGTGGCAAGTCCATTATACCCCCGTTAAAATGCCGAGAGCTAATCTAAATACCGGGCTTAAACTTTGTTCTCAGTGGGACTTTATTTGCCAATTGGCGGAGGTGTACCATCGCGTCTCCTAATTATGATTCGTTAGTTGTAAGACTCAGCAAGATGTTGGGCGATCCCGTTGCCGCGGCCACGACCGACGGCAAGATATGGACCGGCGCACTGAGAGACGTTATGTTCAATCAGGCGCAAAACCGCTGGATGCGTAAACAGATCGAAGCCCGGAACTGGAATGCACTCCGGGGCTACGTCACCACCGAGGCCCAATCCCTTGCGAACAACGCGAAGGCTCTTACCGGTTGGACGGGTGGGGTGTCTTGGATACTCTCGGCGTGGAATGCCACGGACAACATTGCCGTCAACCGGCTTCCCGACGGTTATGATGCCGTTGCAAGGGCTGGGACAAACACCTATTACACCGGTTCAACAACGGTTCAGTTCTGGAAGCAGGAGGCTGAGACGTTCCGGCTGATTGACGGCGGGACAACGACGGGAGACTCCATCAGGCTTGAGTATGTCAAGGCCCCGGTAACGCTCGCCAGCAATGGAGCATCCGAGGTGATGGTGATCCCCCCGGTGTATTGGGACGAACTTGTTGACATGGCATTCAAGATAGCCAAAGAGGAAAAGGCCGACAGGGAATCTATGGCAATCGCTCAACTGAAAGAACAAACGGTGGATCGTGACATCGCCCGCGCGGGGAATGTCGTAGGGAATATGTGACATGCCATCTCTCGTCATTGATAGGTTTTTGGGAATTGTAACAAGGTTCGGAAGAGACTCCAGACCACTCGGATCATTTGAGAACGTGGAGAATTTGATGTTAGGTCAAACGCTAGAGAAATTGACTCTTCGGACGGGCTACGATGCCGACATTGCATCTGCGCCAGTGGACAAGAGCGGAACCAAGACCCTAACCTCGTTCAAGTTTCCCCGTGGGACATATCCTGCGACAGAATCTCCGTCGGCCCAGAACATACAGGTTTTGGCCGGCACGGTCTCTGGCACGAACTACTATTTCCAGAAACCGTTCTGGCACAAGAACAACGCAACGATTGAATCAACGAATTGGCTTTGGATTGGGGAGAACGTTTCAACGCAGATATTTGGTGCACCTACGGGAGCAACGCTTGTATTATTGGGTGGAACCCAAGGCGATGATTATTACAACGGCTGGCTCATTCACAACACCACAAGGTCGGAATATGGCCTTGTCACAGACTATGTTAGCAGCACAAATGTGGTCACGCTCATGGAGAACGTACCGACAGACTGGGCTACCACCGATACAGTAATTCTTTACCGGCACTTTCACGATAACCCGACATTAGTGCCCAACTGGACAGATCCGATAGTTCTGAAACAAGGGAACAACATACTAATCTCCGGCGGACAGGGATCAACTGTAGGTTACAAGCCCATTTGGACCGGTTATGTCAACAAGACATTTTTCAGCGGAGCGGCAGCCGGCTCATATTCCTACAATCAAACCTATGCAACCGAGGCTGAATTAAAGTCCGGCATAGGATATAGCCTTCAAGCCCTCACCACATCGGTCGGATCAGAAGGACAGGGGGTGGATAACAGCAATACCTATTATGTGGGAATGGTTTTAGAGACAGACGACGGTCAGTTCTCCGATCTTATCAAACACGCGACAAACTACACATACATTGCAAGTGGAACGGGAGCAACAATATCCATTTCAGAAATCATTAGAATCTCTCCAACAATTAACAAACGATTCAAGAAGGTGCACTGGTTTGCGGGCAAAAAAAGCGGGAGTACAACCGCCGCCTTAGACTATGGCGAATACTTTTTCATCCAAACCCACGATATGACGGTTGGAGACGCTACATGGACTTATGTTGCACCGGGAGCGAGCCCTGGATATTTCTCCAGTACCATTGTCATTAACGCGGAGCACTGGAATGCTCGTGGAGAAGACCTCGCAACATTTCTCGGACACGAAAAACCGAATCGCACCACCACTTCTTTCGCCTACGGATTGTTTGCAGCGGGAAGACTGATTGTTGCAAAGTATTACGATTACAACGCTGCTCTGAACTATAACGACCAGATCAACTACTCGCCCATCGCTTCAAACGGCGTAGCTCAGTACAATAAACTTCTCGACCTTGACGATGCAGTCCAAAGTACCATTGAGTCCGGCGACCCGTCGGTTATCAATGCGCTGGGCGCAGATCAAAACACACTTTTGATAGGAAAAACAAGGGGAATTTATACCGTAAACTTGACGGACTCTTCTCTAGTGTGGATTTTGAATGCTGTATCAAGAGAGGTTGGGTGTGATGCACCCGATAGCATGGCTCTCACACCGGAAGGTCTTGTCTTTGCCTCGTCCGGCAATGGCACCTACATACTCAGGAACAATCGCTTGGTGGAGTTGACTAACGGATTGCGGCAAACATTTAGAGACCTATCCCAAACCTATGTGACTTCGTGGCGGGGATGGTATGACCCAAAGTTCAAAACCTACCGGTTTATGTACACGGCGGATGGATCAACGCTGACGACCGTGTACGAGATACTATTACAGCCACATTCTTTGCCGAACGGAGAATTGATATTCCCGACTACAAAACACATCTTGGCTCACAATGTCAATTCTGTGCTCACACGAAGCGACGGGAAAATCTATTTCGCTACCGGAGCACTGGCAAGTTATGTCTTCAATTCAGCTACAACGAATGACGCGGGGACGGGGATAGGACCGTACTTTGACACGGGCGACATGGTTCCGGATGAAAACCAGATAGCACTCTTCGACGGGTTCAATCTTGAGGTCGCTCCAACAGGAGCAACATCTGGTACGCTCGATCTCACGGTAAAGGTAGATGGCTCTTCCATCGGCTCATTCACAACACTCACAAAGACCAACACAAGATTCGCCTCGCAACTTCCGATAGTTGGAAGAAATGGCAAGAGGATAAGTCTTCAATTCAATACACAGGGAACCAGGGCGATATTGGGAACAGCGTATGTCGTTCACGCCCTCAAGTTTGATTATGACCTTCTTCCCTATCAAGGGGACAAGGTTCAACAACTATAACGAAGGAGAAACATCATGCCTTTCGGTGATATGCCATCATGGTATGATAGC
>ERZ1292629.1988-Hain-H43-01um-R1-1988-length-18456-cov-8_pt1 | contig 18456 bp, 31 predicted proteins | sample MGYA00564399_ERZ1292629 | MGnify/ENA primary metagenome ERZ1292629 (study PRJEB36523, sample SAMEA6512636) | groundwater metagenome | collected 2019-01-08 | study: AquaDiva: Metagenomics assemblies of 32 groundwater samples | reverse complement strand
AGGCCCCGCCGCGCGCCTCCGGGGTCATCACTTCCTCGGGCAGCCAGTCGCGCTGCGCCTCGAGCACGGCGTCGTTGGTCGGCGTGCGGCCGACGATGCGGGTCATGGCCAGCAGCTCGTTCGGGGTGATGTTCTTGGCGCCGGGGTAGAAGGCCTTGCGGCAGCGGTCGCTCTTCTCGAACGCGGCCGACGCAACCAGGATGTGCTCGCCGGCAGTGCCCGGGTTGGTGCTGTAGTGCAGTTGCACCGCCGTCGACTGCGGCAGGTCGAAGATGCTGTGCTTGTACGGCTCACCGACGAGCAGCACGGCCTCGGTCGACACGCGCTCGCTGTCGTCCGGAAACGGGCTGTCGACCACCTGGGTCAGGTCGTTGAGCTCGGTGACGTTCTGGCCGTCTTGCAGCGACACCAGGATGTTGTCGTTGTCGAGCTTGATTTCCGGCGATTCGCCATCGATGGGCGAGCCGGCGTTGTCGGTCGTGTAGACGTGCAGCGCCAGCAGGCGCTTGCCGTCGAGGTTGACCGAGTCGCTGGTGTTCGGCACGTTGCTGCCCTGCATCCAGTGGCGCACGCGGATGCCGGCGAAGAAGTTGTCGACGTACTCGCCGATGACCCACACCTCGACGACGAACTGCGTCACCGTCAGGTCGCTGTCGCCGGTGTCGTTGGTCAGCTTGACCGTCAGCTGGCCGAGCAGCGACAGCGACTGGCTGTAGTCCGTGGGGCGCGAGGCGAACGGCCGGGCCAGGGGCAGCGCCAGGCGAAAGGAGACATCTTCCGTCGCGCTCGAGACCGCCGTGATGCGGCGGTCGCGAATGCTCTTGCGGTAGCTGCGCTCGAGCGCGTTGACCGACAAGGCGTCTTCGGCCGCAGTCACGCTTTCCGGGTACGTGTCCGGCGTCGCGGTCGACGACGGGCCGGGCGTCGCCGACTTCGCGAACTCAATCGGCAGCTCGAGGTAGTTCTGCCGCGTCTGCTCGAAGATGCGCTCCGCCGCGGCGAACGACACCGAGTCGTACCACTTCTTGCCATCGGCGTACTTCCAGTCGACCAACCAGTTGTGACCGAAGGTCTCCGCGAGCATGTTCTGCGCCGCGGCGTTGGTGTTCTTGATGGTCGCCGTGACCCGCACGAGCGCCATGTCGACGCGGAACCGGTTGTCGACGAACGGCCGGTCCAGGACCTGACAGGAACCGGTACCGGTGTACGTGATTTTCTTGATGCACTTGACGGCCATGGCGAACTCCTGCGGGGCGTTGGGCTGGGGCCGCGCTTGCTCGGCGGCCGTGTGTGCCCAATTCCTGCAGGTTTCCGGCGGGATGTCAGGTCAATATGTTAGCGGTTGCGCGACCTTGACAGACGAACAGCCGCGCTAACACGCAACGCATTCATGGTCTTGCGTGGCGCGCGACAATTGCCCCACAAGTACGTCGGCCGAAACACCCAGCGCGCGGGCCACGTCGACCAGCGCTTGCCAGCGAACTGCTTCGCCTTTTTCCAGCCGCTGCACTGTGCCCCGCGAATAGCCGGCGCGCTGGGCGACCTCATCGACCGACAGTTTCTGGCGCAGCCTCGCTTGCCGCAGTTCCGCTGGCGTGATCATCCAGGCCCCCTCGCCGCGGCGGCATGCCACGCCGGAATCCACGGGTAGTACAGGCCGTCCGCCTCGTCCCAGACCACGGCGTAGCCAGGCGGCAGGTGGGGCAACAGCTGCAGCGCGGCGTCGGTCATGCCGGCCAGGTCGGCGACGCGCTCGATGTCGTGCTGGTCGATGGTGCGAAAGCAGACGACGCGCTTGGCCTGGCTCCACACGTCGGGGTGAATGTGCTTGGCGCGCTGGGTGCCCAACAACGCGGACACGCCATACTTGCCGCTGTGCCGACCGCGGAAGGTGATGTCCTGCAGCACCTTCGAGCCGCCACGCAGGCCGCCGCTGCCCAAGAACCGCTGCGCCTCGTCACAGGCCACCAGCGAAATCTCGACGGGCAAAGCCGCCGGCGGCTCCGTGCACCAGCAGCTGGCCCAGAACGCCAGGTGCTTCGGGCCTGGCTGTGGCGGGCAGACGGCGTCAATGGCCAGGCTGTGGCCGCCGAGGGTGTGCCGCCAAAGCGCCAGGACCAGGTTCATGTAGCTGGTCTTGCCGCTGCCGGCTTTGCCGATGACGACTTGCACCCAGGCGTGGCGGTCGCGCATCAGCGGGTCAAAGCGCGGCCGCGTCATGCCGCCTCCTTGTCTTCTTCAGTGACGCCGGCGGCGGCCCAAGCGTCGCGCACCACGTCTTCGCGGTTCTTGACCGCTGCGGGGACCGGCGCTGCAGGCGAGGCGTCGTTGGCGGCCGCCGGCGACGACTCCGCGCGCCTGGTCGGCGTCTTTGCCGGCGCAGGCTCGGCGTCGTCGACGTCGCCGCCCAGTTCGGCAATCAAGCGGTCCAGGCCAGCGACGAACAGCTTGCCAAGGCGGTCGGCGAGCGGCGGGAAGGTCAGCAGCCGCGGCAGGAACACCGCCGACAACAACACCGTTGCGCCTGCCGCCGGGCCCGGCTGCCAGGTGATGACCGCGCGCAGCATCTCGCACTCTTCGTCGGTCAACGGCCCCGGGCCCTCCCAGGTGAAGACACGCTTGGACAGCACCTGCAGCACCTTGACGACGTCGACGACGGACTTTGCCGGCACGATGGCCGTGCCTGGTGCCGCCGCCAGCGCTGCAGCTGCGGCCGCCTCGCCAGCCACTGTCACCGACACGGTGCCTGGCGCTGGCGGGTTCAGCTCCGCGAGCTGCATGGGTGCCTTTTCCGCCGGCGGTTTCCACTCGGCCAGCGGCACCGCGGCGCTGGTGGCCGGAGCGTTCGGCAGCGGCATTTGCGGCACGTACTGGGTCTGCTCGGCCGGCGGCGGCGGGGCTGGCGGTGGTGGTGGAACGGCGACGTCGGCGACGAACGCCGGTGGCGCCGCGGGCGGCGGCGGCGCTGCAGCTGCGGGCGGCGGGCTGGGCGGAGTCGCCGGCGCCGGCCGAACGGCGGCCACGAATTCGGGCGTCGGCGGCGGTGATGCTGCAGCGCGACCTGGGCAGTGCGAAAGGTGGCCGCGCACGGCCTGGATGCTCTGGAACACACGGCTGCAGCCCGGGCAGATGTTGCTGGTGATGGTCGGTGGTCGGCGGGTCATGGGTGAAAGCTCCTGGTTTTCGATAGTTGAGGGTGTAGGGTGACGCAACGGCCCTACACCCGAAAGTCCTTGATGAGACACGCGTAAAACATGTGGGTGTAGGTGTGTTCCCTCGCGTGGGCGCGCGCGTGCGCGAGCGTGCGCCCCCGTGAGGGTTTGCCCCTACACCCCTACACCAGCCGTTTGATTTCAACTGGTTGAGGGTGTAGGGTCGTCGCGCACCCTACATCGGCGCTTGCGTTTTCAATGGGTTGCGGGTGTAGGGTGGCGCGCGGCCGCCCTGTTGCGCCGAAGGTGAGGCTATCGGTAGCGGCCGCGCACGCGGAACGGCAGCTGCAGGCGCTGCAGCCGGCGGTACTCCATGGAGCACAACTTGCAGCAGAACTGGGCGTCGGGCCTGTAATTGTCGAAGTACGCGCGGTGGCCGTCAGCAAGGACGCCGCCGTCGCACAGCGGTCGCCGCGGCAACGGCGTAGTTCCGGCGCCACCAATCTCGAATGCGTGATAGCTGGCGCCGACGCTGCCGTCGCCGCGCACGCGCTTGCCCCAGAGGTAGTCGGTCGTCGGCATCTTCAACTCCCGGTGTGTACCCGCCGCAACAGGTAGCGCACACCCAGCTTGTCGCGTCGCTTGGCGGCGCCGAGTTCGCGCAGCGTGGACGCCAGGCGATTGACCTCCGCCGCTGTGGGCAGTCGGCCGGACAATTGCGGGATGGCGGTGCACACCTCCGCCAGCGTCCGCCATTCGTAGGTGACGTCTTCGCCTTCGCGCAGCGGTGTCCAGTACTGGGTGACCAGCGACTTGAGCAGGTCCTCTTGCTCGTGTCGCAGGTTCGAGGCCCGCAGTTGCTCGGTCTCGGCGTCGTCGAGCCACCAGCGCTCTTGGTGGCGGACTTCGTGCACCATCTGCGCCCACAGCTGCTGCATGTCGGTGCTGTGGTCTGGGTGGCAGCGCTCCACCGGCACCGTCCACCAGCGGCGATTACCGGAGCGGTCGACCAAGTACTCTTCTTCGTTGACGCTGGCGAAGAACACCGTGCGCCGGCGCACCCGCTCTTCGCGGCGGGCGTAGGCCGAGCGGTAGACGTCGTCGGGCCTGGTGACGAAGGCCTTGAGCGCGGCGATGTCGGCCTTGCGAAAGGTGGCGTCGACTTCGCCCAGTTCGCACAGCCAAACCGAGGTCGCGCGCTGTGTGCTGTCGCGGTTGGACGGGTCGATGGTCTCGCCGCTCAGCACCCAGTTGCGGTCCTTGACCAGGCTCTTGAGCCAGCGCGACTTGCCGCGGCCCTGTTCGCCCTGGGCCACCAACACGCCCTGCAGCTCGACGCCGTCTTGCTCGAACTCGGGCAGCAGCGAGGCCGCCGCGCCCAGCAACCAGCGCTTGATGAGCAGCCCGCACCACTTCGGGTCGGCGCCGGCCTGCAGCTCAATCGAAGCCAGGAACTGCGGCATGCGGTCAAAGCCGTCCCACGGCGCAGAAGACACCCACTCGAGTACCGGGTGGTACTCGACCGCGAGCTCCTGCAGGTGCTTGACCACCGGCGCACGCGCCAGACGATGCTCGGCAGCTCGGTTCTCGACCCAATCGACGCTGCAGTTCGCGCGCCGTTCCATAGCCAGGGCCCGGCCTGGCACGCTGACCTCAAGGTCGTGGCGCATCAGGTTGTACCAGACCGAGACCCGGTAGAACTTGCACAGCGCTTCGGTGTTGCGGACGTGGTCCTTGGCCGGGTCGATGCCGTCCATGACCGGGAACCACGGTGAGGTGGGCTGTGCTTCGTCGTCGCTGTCCAGGTCCACGGGTTTGAGGTGCGAGGCCCGTGCCATGGTCACCACTTCGCGGCCGGGCAACGAGCGGTGGCGAGCGTGGTTTTGGCCACAATGAGGCAACCACACTCGCCGCACAAGTAGCCATCGCGTTTGGGGCAACCTTGGCAAATGGCGCGGCGCTTGACGACGTAGCTCGGCGTCGCCAGGACGTCTTGGCCTGGTGTCACGGCCGCCTTGGCAGTGCGGCCAGCGGTGCCAAAGAACGAGTTGATGCGCTCGGTGAGCGTCATGGACATGGGAGCCTCCTGGGGTCAGTGGCAGTGTTGCGGCAGCGGCGCCAGGTCGACGACGTGCCAGTCGGGCACGTAGCCGAAGCTCCGGTGCAGTTTTGCGAAGTGCTCGGCGACACCCTGGGCGTACTGGCAGTCCTTGCAGTGACAGCCAGGTGCCAGGGCGACGAACCAGGCCGACCTGGCCAGGCTGAAGCACTCGCGGCAGGTGCAGCTCAGCGTCGAGCCGTCAGTAGGCCGGAAGCTGGAGAGCTGCGAAATGCGCCCCGTGTATTCGCCGATGCAGCCCTCCACGACGAAAGTGTACAAGGGCGAAGCCAGCGCCGGGCGGCGGGCGAATCGCCTTGCTTGCCACAGTGGGCGAGTCGGAATAGGCTGCGGGCCCGATGGCGCCGTGCCTTCAAGTCCCACTTCTCGCACCGTTTTTTGTTGTGGCCGCGGTTGGTTGCGCGCGCTCATCGGCTGACCTCCGTTGCCCCGGCGGCGGGGTGTAGCTGTGCGAATCCAGTGGCCGTCTGCGGCGTTGGCCAGTTTGGCGCCGCCGTTGGAAGTGCGGGTTCCGCCGGCATCGCCCCGAGGTAGTGCGCTCGGGCCGTCGCGCCGGCATCGCCGTGGCCGACCAGGCGCGCAATGTCCATCGGCGCCACCTTGCCGAGCACGCTGAGCACGGTCATGTACGTACCGCGCAAACCATGGGGCTTGACGACGCGCACTTCCGCGACGGCGCACACCCGTTCGACCAGTGCCGCCAGCCAGTGGCAGCGATGCGGCACGCGCTTGCGGTGGTCGCCGCGCACCCGGCGCCAGGTGCCGACCACCAGGTGGCCCGGCGGTCGGTTGTGGGTCAACGCCGCCAGGTCTTCGACCAACAGCGGCGAGATGTTGACGGTGCGGCGGCCGGCGATGCTCTTGACGGCCCAGCCGTCGTCGTCGTCGTCGCGGGCCTCGGCGTCGCGGATGTACAGCACGCCCACCTGCAGGTCGACGTCGCCGGCGGTCAGGTGCAAGGCCTCGCCGCTGCGCAAGTTGCACAGCAACGGCAAGAGCGAGGCCACGCGTTCTTCGCTGTCGTCGAGCTGCAGCGCGGCCGAGATGTACCGCTGCACTTCCTCGGTGTTGCGCAGCTGCGCCTTGCCGCGGCCCAGCTGCCGTTGCGCGCGCTTGCCGACCCAGGGCTTGCGCACGCGGTCGATGAGCTCAGAAGGATTGCGCTCAAGCCAGCCTTCGGCCACGCAGAAGCGCAGGAATCCGGTGACGGTGCCCCAGCGCGACTTTCGGGTGCCAAGCGCCAGGTGCCTGGTGCGCTCGAGGTACGCCAACAGCGCCGAGCGGTCCAGCGCGGCGGCCGGCAGCTCTGGCGCCGGCGCGAGCTCGTTGAGCGCGATGCGCACGGCGCGGTCAGTCTCGGGCGACCAGGCGCCGTGTTCGAGGCGCAGCCGGCAGTATTCGTCGACCGCGGCCTGCACCGTCGCCCGGCCGGATTGCTCGGCGGCCACCAGCGCGTCTGCAGCGGCTTGCGCGGCCTGTTGGCTGCCGCGGCGCAACCAGGTCTTGCGGCCGTCCGGCCACGCGACCACCGCCCGGAACGACGCCGAGCGGCGGTGCGTGGTCTGGAACACGCGGATGGTGGGTGCAGCGGGCATCGGCGGCCTTTGGCAAGCGTTGCGGACCTGGCTAGCACACGAAGCGGTAGGCGTCGCCGAGCTTTTCGACCTTGCCCGCCTTGACCTGGGCGGTCACGGCCTTGAGCAGGGTCACGGGGTTCAGCCCGGTCTGACTCTGCAGCCAGGACAGCTCGCGGGCGCCGCCGTCGTCGTTCTGGACGCCGTCGACCAGGTGGGCCTTGTACAAGGCCGCCCGCACGCGGTCTTGCGGCGTGCCAATGGCGGGCAGGCGCTGGTCCGGTTCGCGGTTCGTGCTGGGCGTGTCGATGGCGTCTGCCGCGGGTTCGGCCCGGGCCTGGTCCAGTTCGTCGGCGACCTGGCGCGCGCCCAGCTCGACGGCGTCGGCGGCGGTTTCGGGGGGTGTCGGTTCGGCTGCAGCGTGGTCGTGCCCGCAGTCGTCGCCCGCTGCAGTGCCGAAACCGTTGGCGAGCGCTTCAGCCAGGAACTGGTCCACGAGCGTGAACAGTTCGGGCAGGTCGGCCTGCAGGTCGGCGACGATTGCGCTGATTTCGGACCACAGCTCGACTTTGGTCTGATGGAAGAAGGTCTCGGCGTCGGCGTAGCGTTGCCCGAGGGAGACCAAGTGTTCGAGGCGGGCGCGTTTGACGCCGAACGGGCCGGGGGTTTGCGAGTCCATGTAGCGCTCCTGAATGCCGCGCGGTCAAACGGCGATGTCTGCTTGTGGGTTGCAGACCGCTTCGAGGCCGAGCAAGGTCAGCCGGTACATCCAGCGCCCCGCTGCGGTTTCGTACCTGTCGATGTGGTTCCAGGTCACGAGGTCGACGAGCGCTCCGGTGACGGCGTTTTCGAGGTTGCGCCGACCGGGTTCGGCCAGGCGCAGGTGCTCTGCGATGTTCGACCGAAACACGCCGCGGCCGTAGCTGAGCTTGCGGCGGTCGATGGCCACGAGCACCAGGCGGTGGTCGGGCGAGAGCGTGAAGTGCGTCGTCATCGTGTGGTCCTTGGCCCGCGGAGGGCATTGAGACGGAGGGCATTGAGACTAGGCCGCGCGCGCCCAACGGAGCCCGTCGGTGTCGGCCTCGGGAGGGCATTGAGACACGTCGCCCTTCTTGACCAGGCGCGACAGCTGGGAGCTGACCATGCCGCGGTCGTACGGCCGCGACAGCCGCGTATAGATGTCGGCGAAGTGCAGCGGCCGGTCATTGCGGTCGAAGATGGCGCGCAATTCGTCGGTGAGGCCCTTGCTGCAGTCGAGGTCGGGTGCGTCGACCGCCAGCGTGGGCTTCCATGCCTTGGGCGCGTAGATGCCGCGCTCGATGCGCTGAATTTCACCGTTGTTGGCGAGGTACCTGAGCGAGTCGGAGACCTCGCGCAGGTAGTCTTTGCACTCGATGCCGGCGGCGACGGCGGCCACCGCCACCGGGCCCTTGGCGCTCTGCATGTACCGCCGCACGCGGCGGGAGATGTAGGTGCCGGGCTGCCAGTCGTGCAGCTTGGGCGCCTGCGGCGGCACGTTGAGGACCTGGTGCTGCATGACCTCGGCGGCCATGCGGTCCTCGCGGTCCAGCGGGGCCTCGGCCTGGGCAGCGGCGGGGGCCAACGGCGGGGGTTGGGGCTCGGGCGCTGCAGGCGCGGGCTCGGGCTCGGCGGGAGGTTGTGGGTCGTCCGCCTGGGGAGGGCATTGAGACAGCAAGGCGTCGATGGCCCGCAGCGATTCGTTGCGGAGCAACGTGGCGTCCTGGAGCTCGCGCTGGGCGCCGTCGGTGCGGCCCAAGGCATCTGCGTAGTGCGCCAGCGCCTTGTCGTGCGTCGCGCAGGCGTTCGCCGCGGCATCGAGCATGACCCGGGCCTCGCCCCAGTCGTTGACGGCCTTGGCGTGGGTCACGGCCTCGTGCACGGCGACGTGGCGAACGCGCCTGGCCTCGTCCGCGGTGGCCAGGGCCTTGCGCGCGGCGTCCTCGGCCTGGCGCAAAGCGTCGACATCGGCCTGCAGGCGCCGCACGGTGGCGTCGCGCTCAAGGAGCTCCCAGATGGCCGGGTGCCGGGTGGGGTTGGCGTCGGGCGGGCTGTCGGTCTGCATCGCGGGCCTCCTTGGGGGCGAGGTCCAGTGTAGTGTGCGTTTGAGGCGATGTCAACACCCTATTGAAAAGGGGTCGTCAACATCGTATAGTGCGGCAGTCGCCGCTGAGGTCGGTGATGAGCGAGGAGCCCTTGTACAGCGTCCGTACCGCAGCAAAACTACTGGGAATGTCGGAGTACATGGTGCGCCACTGGACCCGCAAGGGCGAACTGCACCATGTGCGCGTCGACGGCGGCCCAGCCATCCTGTTCGAGCGGCAGGAACTTGACCGCTTTGGCGAGATGATCAGCGGGCTTACAGTGCACGAAGTGGCGGCAATGCTTGGTCTGACTGGCGATGCCGTGCGCGCGTATTCGTATCGGGGCCAGCTCGCCGCCCGCAAAGCCCTAGGCGAATTGCGCTTTGATCACACCGAGGTTCTTCGGTTTGCGGCGGAGCATGGGTTTGTGGTGCGGGAGTTGGTTGTGGCGAAGGTGGCGTGATGCAACGCGCGCACCCGATTCCGCTAGCGGTGACGCGAGTCGACGTCGACCGCGGTGTGGCCGACTGGCGGCGTGCTGCGGACCGGCCGATGCCCGCGGCTGGCCGCTGGCGGCGGCGGCGGCGGCGGCACTTGGTGGCGAGGGGCGGCGAGCAGCGTGGCCTCAATGTTCATCACGCGGCTCTGCACGTCGACCAGCCACAGCAGGCGATGGGCTTGGACGCGCAGGGACCAGGATTTTTCATAGCCGATGGCGATGAAAATCAACCAGATAACCACGAAAACAATCCCACCGGCGACAAACTCCATGTCGCGGGCGACTTTCGACGAACCAGCGCCCGCGCCGCCGCCGCCGACCAGACCGAGAAAAAAGCCGGCGAGGCCGTACAAGGCGACGATGCTGTTTGCTCTGCCGATGTAACGATTCGCTTCCTTGTTCAGGATGTTGGCGTCGTAGCTGGCCATGGCGGGCTCCCTGGGGGTCGGCCAATGCTACGCCAGGCGCTGGCGGCGGGAAACCTTGCGCACCGCAGCGCAACGCTCGAATATGGACGTTCTCTGCGGGAGCTGATTGTGGCGAAGGTGGCGTGATGGACCTTGACGCAGAACTGGATGCACTGTCCGCTCGGCATGCCTCGGAGTGGGCTGGCCTGCGCGAGCGGCAATTGGCCGAACTACGGCAAGTGGCAGACCGCGCAGAATTGGTGCGCAAGCAACGCCTGCTGAAGTTCGGTGCCGAGACGGCCGCAGCCGCCTTTGTCGCTGGGGCCGCACTGGCTGCTCTAGGCCCACAGAGCCACGCCATGGGCGTCGTATTGCCGCTCGGCGCCGGCATCGGTTTTGGACTCGTCGCGGCCTGGCTGTCGTCAACTACTGCGACTTCTCAGACTTGCCGTCCGCGCGGCCCAGGAGTGCATTGAACGCCGCAACTGTGCTGCCGCTGAGGAAAGCGACACCAACCAGTTTCGCGGCAGACGCGATTTGCTCCAAAGTTATCTTCCCAGAATACAAGAGAAAGGTCGTTGCTGCGACGGCGGTGAAAAGCAGCGCTACGAATCCGCCGCCCAGCCAATGGGTCAGCGCGGTCCGCCATTTGACCGTGGCCGCGTGGCGTCTTGTTGCTTGCTCGTCCGCGGCAATTTTGGCGTCGAGCTCCTTTGCTCGTGTCGCAGCTGCGGTAATTGCTAGCTGTTCTTGTGATTTGCCGTGCTGAATTACCGCGTCTGCAATCAACTTTGCCGTTGGTTCGAATGCCTCAAGTACGATTGGCAGCATCGCCAATGTAGATGGCAGTTCTTCATTGTCCGCGGTGGCCTCGGTGTCGGGCTCTGCCTGCTCGAGTTTTTGCATTGGGTTCACCTGCGCGCTGTCCAACGCTGCAGGATTGATCGTTTTTGTTGGTGTGCGCAAGTCTCGCTCATTCGCCCGAAGGCGGACGTCAAGCAAGGATAAGTCATGGCTAGGTGCGCCTGGTGCCGCAACTCAATACCGCCAGCCCGCCGCAGCGACTCGCGCTTCTGCAGCAAGGTCTGCCGCCAGGCGGCTTGGCGGGCCCGGGCTATCGCCTCGCTCGAGGCTGCAGATCGCCCGTTGCGCGTGGCCTACGCGGACCCGCCGTACCCGGGCAAGGCCTCCTACTACCGCGACCAGCCATCGTATGACGGTGAAGTTGACCACGTCGCGCTGATTGGCCACCTGACCAGTGGCGCTTACGACGGATGGGCCCTGTCGACCAGCTCCGCCGCCCTTCGCGATATCCTGCCGCTCTGCCCGCCAGACGCACACGTGTGCGCCTGGTGTAAGCCAATCGGCGTACCAATTGCCACGCGCGGCATCCACAGCGTCTGGGAGCCCCTCATCGTCGTTCAGGCCCGCCAAGCGCGGCCAGGTCGACCAGACTGGTTGCGTGCGATGCCAGCTCGCGGCGGCGGCGACCTTGTCGGCAGAAAGCCGCTTGCTTTCTGCCATTTTCTATTTTCAGCCGTTGGCTTGGCGCCCGGAGATGAACTGGTCGACTTGTACCCAGGTACCGGCATCGTCTCGGCGGCATGGGCGCAAGTGTCGCTGCTGCAGCACCGCGACGCGTCGCTGATTGCCGGCGGCGATGCGTCGCCTGCGGCCGTGCGCGACGCGTCGCGGACACCAGGCCGCGACAGCAAGCCGCGAGCCTAAGGGCTGCGTTTGCCCGCAGCCGACAATTCCCCTACCCTGACGCACGGAGGTCGCCATGCGCCCGCAGTCGAAGAAAACCCCACCCACGCGCCCCGTCGTAGTCGCCGCAAAGGCCAAGCCCCGGCTGAAAGCCGTCGCCAGCTCGCCGGCGCCGCAGATTCCCGGCCTGTCGGCGGCTGACAGCGCGCACCTGCAGGTGATTGTCGCGGAGGACGCTGCCATCCTTGAGGCGCTGCGCCAGGCCTGACCCGTGGACTACCGCTACATTGAGCTCGACACGGCCATCGCCATCAACCGCCACCTGTTGGTGTTGGGCCGCGAAGGTGAGCACCCGGTTCGCGTCGGCTGCGTCGAGGCCGCCCTTGCGCTCCCGGCGCAAGCCTTCTTTGGGCGCGAGCTGTATCCGGACCTTGCATCCAAGGCCGCGGCGTACTTGTTCCACCTGACGCAAAAGCACTGCTTTGGCCAGGGCAACAAGCGCACCGCCTGGGCGGCCACGCGAATGTTCTTGCGCCGCCACGGTCAGCGATTTGGCGGGTCGGAGTTCAGCGACGCCAGGGCCATCCGCATTTGCCTGGAGATTGCGCGCGGCCGCTGCGACCTGGAACAGACGACAACATGGATTCGCAGGCGGTTGCGGCCGTTGGGGCCGGCGCCGCTACGCCCAGTGCCAGCCGTGCCACCTGGCCGGCCCAAGCCCTGAGCCGGCCACCCAGCCCCCCGGGTGACCGGCACAACATCAAGCTCAGATTTTCAAAGACGAGCGCGGCGCCAACACCGCACCGGATAAGGCTCTAGCCAGGGCCAGCGGTCGGCGGTGGCGATTCCGCCGGCGGCGCTGGCCCGGTAGGGCCCTGTTCGTCGCGCACCTGGCCGAACAACTCGAGCAGCTGCGTTTGGCGTTGCACAGCCAGGCGAAGGCGCGCCGATGCGTTCTGCGCGTGGCCGACGTTGAAGCCGACGACGTCAAGCACCTGGCGCACGCGGCCCCAGACCGACTGCGGGTCGGCCGCCGGTGGCAGCACCGCGGCCAACACCGCGGCAATGGCGACGACGTCGAAAGCGTGGTCGCGAGCGAACTGCAGGGCGTCATTCATGGTGGCGTGCACTCCGGGTTGGGCAGTCGCCGCGGCGAGCGGCAGACCACGGTCTCGAGGGCGCCGCAGCGCAAGACCTTGGTGAAGGGCCTGGTCGGGTCGACGACGCTATCGGGGCCGCGGTAGATGACCTCGCAGGCCGGCGGCAGGGGCGCCTTGGGCGTGCTGCAGCGAGGCGTGGCGAGTACCACCAGGGCGAACAGACTTGCGACGCAGATCTGCGACGTGCAAAATGCGGGGCGCGAGGTGACCATGTCAGCAGCCCAGGACAATCGCAGGACGAAACGACTGGCGAAAACCTGCCCGCCCAATGTGCCGCTGCAGGTCTGGGTGTGCCAGCATCTGCCCGTCGACGACGACGGCATGAACGCAGAAGAGGACGGCCCGCCAACCGGGCCAAACCGGCGCAAGCTGGAGAGTGGGCCGTATTTCACCATGGACGACATGCGCACGCGGCACCCGGAGTTGTTTCGCTAGTCATCGTAGATGCTGCCGCGAGCGCGGCCCCGCCGTTTTGGGAACTTCCAGCGCTTGCCCACACGCACCACGCGGACAACCTTGGCAAACGGGTGCACCGAGTAGATGACGCGCCACTCGTCGTCGACGCGCAGGCGGAAGTAGCCAACCCAGTTGTGCTTCAACACCCGATTGTTGTTGCAGCAATTCGGTACGGTGGCGAGCTTTGCAAACTGGTCGATTGCAGCCAGGCAATTGGCGACGTGCGGTACGTTTTCCGGCAACTGGTTCAGCGTGGCGATTTCGCGCCCGGCCTGCGCCGTCACCTGGATAGTGAACGGCGCAGGCCTGGCTTCGACGTAGGGCGGAAGCCAGTTCTTGGCGTGCTTGACCATGGCGCACTCCGTTGCCGCATGCGCCTACTTCTTGACGAAGCCCGCCACCTTGCCACCGCACTTGTCGCATTTGCCTTTGATGCCCTTGTTGCCGTTGGCACCCTTGAACGCGCTCGCACCCTTGACGTCGACCTTCTTCTCGCACTTGAAGCAATACACCTTGGCCATTGGGCCCTCCTGTGGTGGTGAAGTGGTTCACAGCTTGGGCACCACCGGGCCCAGGCGTTGCATCGGAAAGTCCTGCGGACATTCCGTCGGGTGGACGTTGCGGTGGCGCAAGATGCCGACGCCGGCAGGCACCTGGCCCCAGTTCGCGTATCGCACGCCGTCCGGGGCGACGCCTGGCGCAAGGCCAAACTCGTCGACGAGCTGGGCCACCAGCTGCGCCGTAGCCGCAACCTGAACCTCGGGCCACGGCGCGTGCGACAGGTGCGTGAGGTCGATGGCGATGGCTTGGCTGTTGGCCCAGTTGCTGGCCTCGACAACGTACTTTGCCGGGTCCATGTAGCGGATGACCTGGCCGTCCTGCGCGACCTCGAAGTGCGTGCCAATCTTCTTGTTTTCGAGCACGCGTTGCGTCGCCTTCGGATTGCCGGTCACCGTGTGGTGAATGACGATGCCGCGCACGGGCTTGGTGCGTGGCGTGAAGCTGGAAAAAGCCGGGCTCAAGTCGCGCATCTGCACCGCCATCCGCCGCGCCTGGCGCCGCCAGGCCACCACCGCCACCGTGAGGCCGAGCACCACCGCGCTGCCAGCCAGGCCCAGCCACAGGGTCGGGCGAACCGGCGTCACGGCGCCTCGAGCAAGAGCTTGCGCGCCAGCGCCCGCCGTTCCTTGCCGGCGTTGACCTGGCTCAGCTGCTTTGCGATGGCAACGTGGCCGTCCGTCCAGTCGATGGCCAGCGAGGCGTCATCGAGCGACACCGCGATTTTGCGGCTGGCGTCGACAACGGCGGTGGCGTAGTGGTTGGCCGTGGCGTAGCCCATGCCCCACAGCCACAGCAGCCAGCGTCCGGGGTCCGTCGAGCGGAAGACCCAGCCGTCGAGGTAGCTCTTGCCGCTCAAGAACTTGGTGTAGCCCAGGGCGGCGGCCGCCGGCGACGAGAAGCGGGCGAACTTCTGGCCGGTCAACTTGGTGCAGGGCTGGCCAGCCTCAAAGCACTCGGTGGTGGTGATGCTGTCGCTGCCGGCGTCGCCGACACCGCGCTGCCCCCACGGGTTGTTGAGGCCGGCCGAGCCCCAGCCGGTTTCAATGGCAGCCTGGCCGTAGGCCACGCTCGGCGGCATGCCGGCCGCGACCAGCACGCCCTTGGTCTGCGCGACCAGGCCGCGTAGCCAGTCGAGCTTCTTGCCAGTCAACGGCTTTTTGCCCCACAGGCCTTCGGGAAGCAGTTCCACCAGCTCGTCTCCCCAGGCGAGGCCTGCAAACAGAAGGCCGACCGCGGCGACGGCGGTGCCGACCAGCCAGGGCGGGATGCGCGGCATGGCCGCCTACCTGGTGGCCGAGGCGGGCAGGCTGCGCCAGGTGCTCGCCGCCGGCGTCCCATCGCGCGGCAACTCGAGGGCGTTCAACCGCCCGTCGACGCGACGCGCCTCGGCCCACAAGGTGTCCATCGCGGACCCCATGCGGTGCATCTCGACCTGCAGCGGGCGCACCTCGGCGCGCACCGCCTCGCGCACGGCATCCGAGGCCTGGTGAACGCCTTGGGTGTGCGCCACCTGCTGTTGCTCGTGGCCGGTCTCCGCCATCTTGTGCCCCGCCAGGTAGGTGCCGGCGGCGGTGGCGATGACGGCCACGGCGTGTAGCGCTTTGCTCCAGTGGTCCACGGTCACGGCTCCCTCCAGCTCTCGGCCAGAACCACCAGCTCGCCAGCGCCGACATAACCGGTGATGGCCACCTTGAGCTGGTGCTCGATGGGCGCCATGGTGCCGTCGGTCCGGCCGCCGGTGGCGCTGTAGGCGACGCTGCCCGCCTTGGCGAAGGACCAGGTCGACGGCGTGGCCGGGTCGCGCACGCCGAGCTGCACTTCGACCGCTCCTGCAGTGACCGTCGACACCGGGCGCACGTGCACTGCCCAGCGGTTGTGGCCGGCTGGCAGGGTGACGGTCTCGTCATCGCGGTTGCCCGTAGCACGCACCACCTGCTGCAGCAGCGGCGGGTCGGTCGCACACGGGTCTTGGCGGCAGCTGCACATAGGTCGGTCCTGGCAGGCGGAAGGGAGGCCCGCGGCGGCCGGGCAGGGAGAGTCGGACCGCCGCGGGCGCAAGTCGCGTGAGTGCCCTGGGGGCGCGCGACTTATTCCTTCGGCTTGTCCTGGCCGAGCTTGGCCAAGGCCTCGCTGACCTCGCCTTGCGCCTTGGCCGCGGCCGCCGGGTCCTTGGCCTTGATGGCCTTGCGCAGCGCCTTGATGGCGTTGACGGCGTTCGCCTTGTCGGCTTCGAACATGCCTTCGGCCGCCTCGGCGATGAGCGGCAACAGCAGGCCTGCGCCGGCACCGATGGCGGCACCTTTGCCGGGCGCGTCGAACGCCAAGCCGATGCCAGCGCCGCCGGCGGCGCCGATGACGGTGCTGGTGATCACGCCTTTGATGGACAGGTACATGGAAACCTCAGGTAGCCAGGCGCAGTTGCGTCCAGGCGATGTAGCCCGCGCCACCGACCACCAGCACCAGGCCGGCGGCGATGAACACGGGTCGCGGGTCGAACCCCTTGGCCTTCTTGGCCGTCGCCGGTGGCGGCGGGGTCTTGTCTTCGGCGGGCGGCACCTTCGTAGCGGGCGCCTTCTTCTTGGGCGAAGGGAGGTCGGTCTTCTTGAACAGCTTGGCCGTGATGCCAAGCTTGACGCCAATCAGCGTGGCCAGTTCCGTGTCGAATTCGTTGACCACGCGCAGCCCCGCCGGCGGGTCCATGTCGACGTTGCAGTGCTTGGCCGGGTCCTTGGGCGCCACGCCGGCCGCGCCCTTGGTGCTGGCCTTGAGCATGACGTTGCTCACGTAGCAGGCGATTTCGGCGTCGTGCGCGCCGATGGCCGCGAACACGGCCTTGCTGAACGCCGACACCTCGTCAAGGGTGCCGAACTTGCCCAAGCCCCACTTTTTCTGCAGCTCGCTCGCAGTCGACATCGGCTACCCCGCGACCGCGCGCACGGCCGAAACCGCGCGCCAGGCAATCAGGGCGGTCACCACGATGGCCAGGCCGATGGCCAGGTCCTTGGGCGTGATGGTGATGCCGGCCAGGTCAAACGAAAGCTTGGCGCCGATGCGGTCCTTGAGTTCGGCCACGTCCTGGTCGACGTTTTCCGCCTCGCTCTTGTCTTCCTTCCACTGCTTCTGCTCGGCCTTGGCCTTGGCCAGGGTGAACAGTTGCACGTCGCGCTTGGCCAGCACCTGCATGGCATCGGCGACGTTGACGGTGGTGTCGCAGGCTTCCTTGGCGGTCTGCCGGTGGGTGTAGTCCCAGAACTTCCAGCCCTCGAACTTCTCCGGCGGCGCGCCGCCCAGCCAGGCGCCGGCCACGCAGGCCTCCGCCTCGGTCAGGCCGGCCGCGCGCATCGCGGCCAGGAAGTCGTAGACCTCCATCGAACTCTTGGCGAGCCCGTTGCCGTACTTGGCGAAAAGTTGCTGGGCGGTCAGTGCCATCACGCCCTCCGCGCCAGGTGCAGCACCAGGTTGACCGCGGCGATGAACGCGGAAGCGCCGGCCAACCACACCACCGGGTCTTCCCAGGGGTCGCCGCGCAATGCGATGTAGACCAGGCCTGGCGCGGTCGCCGGCGGCGGGTTGCTGCCAGGCTGCGCCGGCGTGCTTGCCAGTGGCGCCCCGCTCGAGGGCGTCGTGTCGCTCGGCTGCAGCGGCGTCGCGGCGTCGACCTGCTTTGTCAGCGACCCTGCGCCAGCCTTGGCTGCCACATAGGCGACCGCCGCGGCCTTGTCTCGCGCCGCTTCGTTCGCCGACAGGTCGACGGGCTCGTCACGCCGGCTGCGTGCGCCTGCTTTGTTGCGGGCGTACGCCGCCGCCTCGGGGCTGAACCCGCCGGCGGAATCGAGCTGGCACGCGCTGCAGGACATCGGTCACTTCGACTTGCGGGTGGCGGCGTAGACGATGGCCACGACAAGCGCGACCGCGCCCGCGCCGATGCCAACCTTGGCGCCCAGGCTCAAGCCTTCGTCGGCCTTGCCGGCGTTGTCGGTGCCGCCAGTCCCGCCGCCCGAGCCAGGCTCGTATTTAGACGGGTCGGTGATGCCGGCCTTGGCCAGGAATTCGTCGCGGGCCCGCGTGGCTTCGGCGAGCATCTCGGAAGCGTCTTTGCCGAGGCGAGCGCCGGCGAGCACATCGTCCTGCAGCGCGAACAGTTGCTTGCCTGACAACGGGAACCGCGTGCTGTCGATGGTGTAGTACCCACCGTCCGCCCCGGGCCGACAGCGGTCCCAAGTGCCGTCGGCCAACTGCACGTCGGCACTGCACGGGCGCCCAACCAGCTGGCGCATGATGCCCCAGGCGCGGGACTCGTGTTGCTGCTTGGCTTCGGCGTTCGGGTCGACGGGCGGCGGGTCGGGGCGTTCACCCTTGCCTTTGGTTGGGCCGCCGCAATCCGGTGGCGGGTCACCCAGGAACTCGGCCAGTTGCTTGCTCGCCTCGCAGTTCATTTTGCCGTCTTTCAGACACGCCTGCGCCTTCGTTCGCGCCAGGTCGGCCCAGCACGGCCAGCTGATGTTGCACGCCGCCATTTCGGCCCAGCTGGTCTTGTCGCGCATACACTTGTCGTTCGCCCAAAAGGCGTCCCACAAGTTTCCTACTTTGCCAGTGAGGTTCATCGCCTATCCCCGAGCCCTTGTGGTTCCGCGCAAGTGACCGTGCCTCTGAGGATTACCCGCAGGCCCCGCCGCGCGCCTCCGGGGTCATCACTTCCTCGGGCAGCCAGTCGCGCTG